>Ga0256840_1000308_pt1 | contig 49848 bp, 40 predicted proteins | sample 355202metaG_FD_185969 | JGI IMG/M metagenome (GOLD analysis project Ga0256840, IMG submission 185969) | Hydrothermal vent microbial communities from Mid Atlantic Ridge, Atlantic Ocean - 355-202 | ecosystem: Environmental > Aquatic > Marine > Hydrothermal vents | place: Atlantic Ocean: Mid...
TAAACTCATCAATATGTAGTGGTGATAATGTTTCTTGAAATCTATATTTAAACAGGTGTATTATTTCTTCAGCTTTTTTATTTTTAATACTTAAATGAATTTTTTGCATAAAAGCATTTATTTTTTTTAATGTTTTTTTATCCAACTTCATTTCCTGTGCTGTTTCCCATTTCCATTTTTTATCAAATTTTTTATTAATATATTTTATATCATTAACAGTTTTTAAAAGCGAATCTTTACTAGTATCTAATTCCATTTTTACATAAACAGTTGAATTTTCAAAAGTTGAATTAATTCTATTTGTTTTATCAATAATGGTTGGAAAGCTCCATACAGTAGCCTCTCCTTCTAATTTAAAAGTTGAATGCATTTTACTGGTAATTATTTTACCATTTATAGAATCTATACTACTGGTAGGAGTTACTTTGGCAATTATTGAATTTTTTCCATTTGTTAGATAGGGGTCAATAAATATTCCAAAAGTTCCAGAAGAAATGCTCCTTTCTTTGATTGACTCCCGTAGAACTACTATATCATTTATCATTACTTCAATATCACAATTAACAGCTCGAACCCCTATAAAGTTTGATGTAGTTTTGTGTTTTATAGTATTACTTTTTGTTTTAACTACATCTTTTAAAACTAGCGTAATTTCTTTTTCATATTTATAAATCTCCTTTAACTCGTCTCTATTTTCAATCAGTTTATAGCTAGATGAAAGTAGAAAAATAATGGTTAATAGTATAAATATTTTATTTTTGTACATATCTATTATATTTTAAGTGTTTTATAATTATTAAATTCGATGATACTATCTACTACTACTTTCAAATAGTAATTTTGAGTTCAATAATCCAAATTTATACCATACTAATAAATAATCCAAAATGGTTTTATAAATGTTGATGTTTATTTTGTAAGTGTTTGTTTTTCTATTAAAGTTAAAATACTACTTGATTATTCTAGCTAAATAATCATAATGAGAACCTTCTAATATTAATTCACATTGTAATCCGCAAAATTCAGATGCACGTTGCAAATTATTAAAATCAATATATAACCAATCAAAAGGTTTTCCTTTTTTATTTTTATATTCCATGGTAAATGTAGTTTCGCCATAATAATCTTTATTGGCATCAATACTATAATTGCCGTCTTCATCTTCAAACATATAAATTACATCTGTTGAATCTAATAAAATTTGCCCGTTTGATGTAAGTAATGTTTTAAGATGATTTAAAAATTTTGCTAATTTATGGAGTTTACCACACATGCCTGCACCATTCATTAATAGTAATATTGTATCGAACTGCTGATTTTTTAATTGCCAAACATCTTGGACTTTGGCATTTATTATTCCTCTTTGCTTACAAGTTTCAATTGCTCCTTCAGAAATGTCAATAGCTAAAACTTCTTTATTTTGCTTTTGTAAATACTTACTATGACTTCCTGCTCCACAACCAATGTCTAATATTTTTCCTTTAGAAAGTTGCAATGCTTTTTGTTCTAACTTTGGCATTTTCTTAAAAGTTCGAAAAAGATATGGCAACGGATAAATGTCATCACCAGCTATAGTAGAAAATGTTTTTATATCTTCTGTAAAATTACCATTTTGATAATCTAGTAATGCTTCGCCATATATGTCGTTGATTTTGTTCAATGATCTGTGTTTTGCCTTCAGTATTTGGACTTTATTCTAAATTCTTATCCTTATCTCTTGTTTTTCACGCAAAGAGCACAAAGAATATCACAAAGATTACAAAGTATCTCTCTTGTTTCTTACTTCTTATTTCTTGCCTCTCATGCACAACCTACTCGCCAATACTTCCTAACTCAACTCCTTCGGAGTATGCTACTTGAATTCCGTTTTCGCTAAATGCTTTTTTAATATTTTCATAACATGCAAAAGTCACTTCCCAAAAATTGTCTGGTTCTACATAAGGTCGTACTGCTATTTGCACAAAATGACTATCATAACCCTCAATTCCAATTTCTACTTTTGGTGTATCCAAAATATTTGGAATTGTAGAAATTGCTTTTTCAATAATTTGTTTTACTTTAGGGAAACTTTCTGCATAAGGCATAGTTACATCAACCTCTAGTCTAATTACACCACGTTCTGAATAGTTTGTTATTACATCACTAGTCATAAGTGAGTTTGGTATTATAAGTGTCTTATTCCCTGGTGTTACAACTGTGGTATTAAAAATACCTATTTCAATAACTTTTCCAAACTTTTCACTTACTTCAATCCAATCATTTACTTTATATGGTTTTATTGATAATACTAATAATCCTGATGCTAAATTACCTAAACTGCCTTGTAATGATAATCCAATTGCTAAAACCGATGCGCCAATTATGGTTGCAAAAATACTTAAATCTACTCCTGCAATTCCTGCTGCTGCTAATACTACCGCTACTTTTAGCACAATACCTAACATCGACAAAATAAATGGTCTTATAGTATCTGACAATTTACTTTTGTTAAGTAATGTTTCTATAAAAGTCATTACTTTTTTTATTACTTTAAATCCTATCCATAAAATTAAAATTGCCCCAATCATTTTTGGAGCGTAAGTAATTACGCTATCTTGTGCCAATTCCAAATATCCTTTTTCCTCTTGTGCCATATAATCTAAATTTTAATTTTACAAATTTAATAAATTATTACAATAGATTGTTTTTAATTTTGTGCTAATTAAAAATTAATCTTCCTGTATAGTGTTCTCTAATATTAATACTATTTGGATGCTGATAGCTAATAACATCTCCTATCGAAAAAATATCTCCTTCTAATCTATTTATTGGGTGTAATAACATATCATTTGTAGATTTGTGCACTATTGCTATATTTGTCGCCACTAGCTCTGAACCTATAAATCTTGAGCTTCCTGAATAAAAGCCTATAGCTAAATTAGCTGTTGTTCCATTTATAGTAAAAATAGAGTTTCCATTACTTATTATTTTAATTGCTTGATTCGCTATATGCATATTAAAATCTCCAATATTTAATGCATTTTCGTTAAAATCTTCTGAAATTAATGTAAGTTTTGGATACGTAATTATACCATCTGATATAATATTTCTTGCTGTATTACTGCGTATTTCTGTAATATTTGGTGCGGTTACATATACTTTTGTTACTGCATATTCTCTTGTAAAATTACACGAATTATTATCCGCAACAAATAATTTTCCATTAACTACTTCTACCGTTACATCATTAATTAAATTATCTCCTGTTTCTAATACTACTTTTTGTACTGCTCCTTGTTTTATTATCATACTTACTTCATCTCCTACATTTATTTTATCAAATACTGGTAGGCTTATCTCTTTTTGAATTATTATTCCTGTACTTTCAAAACAATCTTTTGGATTGCAACCTAGCAAACTAAATAATATTAAAAAATAGAATACTCTCTTCATTGTTTTATATTTTTTACTTCTTATAATGACAAACTTACAGATTGTTTCTTATATTTTTTTTATTCTTTCTCCTAAATTTTAACTTTATAAATCATTCTTCTTATCTATTGTTCCTTGTTTCTTATCTCTTGCTTTTCACGTAAAGGACGCAAAGAATATCGCAAAGCTTGTAAAGTTTCTCTCTTATCTCTTGCCTCTTGCCTCTTGCCTCTTGTCTCTTGTCTCTTGTCTCTTATTTCTTATTTCTCAATATCACAATCGATATCCTATGCCAAACTCCAGACCTTCTGCCCTAAACAAATTTACCTTTAAGGTTAATTCTGTAAAAAAATGTTTATTAAATTCATGTTTTACTCCTAAACGCTCATAAATATTTGAAACATATTTATTTGGTGCATACACATGATATCCTAATTGCGTAACTACCGAAAAATTATGCACATACAATTCGTACCCTGCAAATATACCTATTCTGTCTGTCTTAAATTTTGTTGTATTTGGCACTCCTGTTTGTTCTTCAATTTCATCTTGCAGGTATTTGTTCAAAAAATCAGATTTGAAATAGTCTGCTCCTACTGTAATAGTCGATTTAAAATTTAATTTTTTTTCCAAAGCTAAAGTTCCTACATAAAATGGAAATTGTCCACTATTTGGTATTTTACTTTCATTTACACCTGCTCTTAAAATAAAGTTATATTTTACTTTATTTCGTTCTTTTGGTCGTTTCCTTTTTTTAGAAAATGTAGGGTTCTCTTTTTGTAAATTATAATTTAATCCTAGAGTTGCTACTATAGTATTTAATCCTAGATTTGGATTTTTAAATCCTGCATTTGAAAAATGTATTAAGGACACTCCTGTTTGCAATCCTAATTTACCTTTTAAAAATTCTCGTTGGTAATTTAGTTTTAAATATGCTGATCCTGCAATTTTTGTGGCTAATGTATAATTGTATTTATTTGTAACTGCATCAAACGGATTGGTTATATAGCCCAAACCTAATGCTACTCGCATTTGCAATTTATTTAGTGCGTTTCTGTTGCTAGTATAAAAATTATAATGTGTATAAATGCCATACATCTCACCCAAAATATTTGAATTTGTGTTTTGATATAATGCGGAAAAGCCAAAGTCTGGATAGTTGTAATATGCTAACCAATCTGTTTCTTTTACATTTTTTAAATTATAGCCTATAATAAATCCAAACGGATTGCCTTGTATTGCGGTTTCTAACGATTTATCATGTTCCAATGCAATTCCATAAAATGCTTCTATATCCATAAATGAATATTGCTTTTTCTGAGCATAAATACTTACAACACTTAAACCTAATAATATGTAAATAATAATTCCTTTCAATCTATCTAGTCGCTTGTTTCTCTTATCTTAAATCTTATTCTTACACCTCATCTGTTCTCTAATTAAACCGTATTCCAACTCCGAATGCTACCGTTTCTGCTTTTGCCGCATGTGCTTTTAAGCTTACTGATGCAAACCATTTATCGCTAAAATAATATTTTAATCCTAATCGTTCATATAATCGCCCTTCAAATTCTACTGGATAATATACGTAATATCCTACCTGAAATATCATAGAAATTTTATTTAATAATAACTCGTGCCCAATAAACACTCCTGCTCTTTTAAAATCTCCTCCTTGGTAATTGGAATCGACTGCTTCCTTAATTGCTATATAATCTTTTAGCATATAAGATACGTAGTAATCTGCTCCAAACTGCAAGGCTGATTTCCTATTTAATCGTTTATCTGCATAGGCTGATAATACAAAAAATGGTTTTACACCACTTCCTATAAAATCACTTTCATTTGCTCCAAAACGAAATACTACATTGTATTTTATTTGCTCTTTATATTTTTTATTTTCTGTTGAGGCTATATATGTTACCGTTTTATTATCTTCTATATTATAATTTACTCCTAATGTTGCTGCCCAAATATTCACTCCTGTATTTGGCGATTTTACGCTTGAGTTTGATGCGTGTATAAATATTAATCCTGCATTTACTCCTAGTTTATCAATAATATTCTCTCGCTTATAATACAATTTAAAATAGGTACTTGAGTTTAGATGTGTTCCAAATGCTACATTTTTGGGATTTGTTACCTTATCATACGGATTAGTATTATAGGCAATTCCCCAACCTGCTCTAAGCACTATTTGATCTTTGCTTTTGCGTGGCAATAAATAAAAATTATAATGTCCGTATAACGAATATAATTTACCCAAGATGGGACTATTATAATTTTGATATGCCATAGACATTCCAAAATCTGGATAATTATAACGGGATTCCCATGCCCTCTCTCCTCTGGTTTTTTTATTCCAACTCAGCGTATATCCTGTGGGATGGTTTACTAAAAAATGTCCTACATTTTTATTGTGTCTTAGTATATTTCCATAAAAATAGTCAATCTGTAAAAAAGTATTGGTTTCTTTTTTTTTTTGACTAAAAGTGGATATTCCTATAAATAAAAAAAGGAGTTTTATTATTTTTTGCATTGGGGCAAAAATCGGTTATTTTATTAAATAATGCAAGTTTATATTTTATGCCTTTTTCTTGATTGACTTAGGTCAATGATTTTTGTGAATACTAAGCCTTATCTTTATAACTTGTTTGATGGTAACATCTATGTTGCTCCTATAATATGTATACTTATGAATGTACCTGTTATGGTTGCGGATGCAAGAAGTATGGTTGTGGATGTGAAAATTAAGTTGTAATTTTTTCAGATAAACAAAAAAAGCCATCAAATGATTTTGATGGCTTTTACTCTATTAAAAATTTATTTTTATAGTCCCCCAACTATGAAAAATTATTTCCTAAATAATTATACTGCAAATCTAAAACAAATTAGTGTACTAAAAAATACCTAATTGTAGGTGTTTTTTAGCCTTTTTAGTACTTTTTTAGTCCGTTTATGATAAAATGATTTGATTTGTATTAATAGCACTAGCAACAAAATCAATTTTCGTTTTATACCAATTTGTAAGCAAAATTGCTGATAAATAAATTGGAATATATTTTCTTGTTTCAAAGCAAAAAAATCTTTCATAGCCTTTGCTATGGAATATTTTTTTAACGCAGAAAAAAGGAAATAGAAACGATTTATATCGGGTGTTTTGTTTTCAAATTGGTATTACGTTCTCAAAAAATAGTACAGTTTTTAATTTCAAACTTAAATTAACTATAAAAGCCTCATAGAATTTTCTATAAGGCTTTGTTTTTTTGATCTAAGGTTTATTAATTTTTCTTTGCATCTATTCTTGCTTGTGCTATATTAAATGCTGCTCGGTGTGTTGTTATATTTTTTGCTTCCGAAAGTTTAAATATTTCTAAGGTTGTATTGTAAATATTTTCGGTTTGGCGGATAATTTCTTCTTTTCCATATCCTTCAATCTCTGCATACACATTTATTATCCCTCCTGCATTTATTAAGAAATCTGGTGCATATGCTATTCCTTTTTCTCTTAATATTCTACCGTGCTTAATTTCGTCTTGCAATTGATTGTTTGCTGCTCCTGCTATTACTTTAGCTTTTATTCTATCAATTGTGTTGTCATTAATTGTTGCTCCTAGTGCACATGGTGCATATATATCTACATCTAATCCGTATATGTCTAAATTGTGGTGTATTACCGCGCCATACTTTTTACTTACGTACTCTAGTTGTTCTTTGTTTATATCATTTATTATGATTTCGGCTCCTTCTTTTGTTGCTAATTCTACTATGGTTTCTCCTACATGCCCTATCCCTTGTACTAATATTTTTTTTCCTTTTAGGTTTTCTGTTCCGAATTGGTATTTTGCTGCTGCTTTCATTCCCATATAAACGCCATATGCTGTTATTGGTGATGGGTTTCCTGCGCCTCCTTTTGCTTTTGATATTCCTGTTACATACGGTGTTACTTCTCTTACGATATCCATATCGCGTGTTTCCATCCCTACATCTTCTGCGGTTATATACTTTCCTCCTAAAGAGTGCACAAACTCTCCAAACCTTCGCATTAACTCATCTGTTTTTTGAGTTTTAGCATCGCCTATTATTACGGCTTTTCCTCCTCCCAGTTTTAAACCTGTTATAGCTGCTTTATATGTCATTCCTCGTGATAACCGCAATACATCTTGCAATGCTTCTTCTTCATTTTTATAATTCCACATTCTTGTTCCGCCAAGTGCTGGTCCAAGTGTTGTATTATGTATGCCTATAATGGCTTTTAAACCTGTTGCTTCATCATTACAAAAAACTATTTGTTCATGTTTATCAAATGAAAAGTTTCCAAAAACAGGATTAATATTACATAAATCTTTTGCTTCTACTATGTCTAGAGTCATATATTTGTGTATTAAAATTTGATGCTGTAAAGATAGTTAAATTATTAGTAATGCTCCGTTTTATTTTTTATTGAAATCTTAAATTATTCATAAATTAATTCGCTTTTTTTTAATTATTTTTTATTTTTCATCATTATTTCACTTCTTATTTTATTTATTTTTTTAGACTTTCTATTTATTCTTAATTAATTTGTCTGCTTTGTATTGTAATTTTTATTTTCTATAAACCTGCCATTATTTAATAAAATATTGTAAGTTTAGTAAATTCATTTCGATATATTTGCTAACTGATTTTTTTTTAATGAAAGCCTTACTATACTTAAATAAATTTTTTATTAAATACAAGTATCGATTGATATTTGGTATTACTATTACCATTTTTTCAAAAATATTGGCGGTACAAATCCCTTCGTTTATTAAAAATTCTTTAAATGTTGTTGAAGATTACAACAAAGGCTTGATTACTGATTTGTCTATTGTTAAATCTACCTTGATAGATAACATTTTGTTAATTATTGGCGCTGCTTTGCTATCTGGTTTTTTTACTTTTTTAATGCGACAAACCTTAATTGTTATGTCTCGTTTAATTGAATTTGATTTAAAAAATGAGATTTTTAAACAATACGAAAATCTTTCGTTAAATTTTTATAAAAAAAATCGTACTGGCGATTTAATGAATCGTATTAGTGAAGATGTTGGTAAGGTTAGAATGTACTTTGGCCCTGCCATTATGTATACTATAAATATGATTATGCTTTTTGCTGTTGCGCTTACTAAAATGATTAGTATTGATGCTATTTTAACTCTTTATACTTTATTGCCGCTTCCTATTTTATCTGTTTCTATTTATTTACTTAGTAAAATTATTCATAAACGTAGCACTTTGGTTCAGGAATTTTTATCTAAACTAACCACCTTAGCACAAGAAACTTTTTCTGGTATTCATGTTATCAAAGCTTACGCTATCGAAAACCAAACTGTTTCTAATTTTGATGATTTAGCTATTGCTAGTAAAGAGAAAAATATTTCGTTATACAAAGCGCAGGCTTTATTTTTTCCGTTAATGATTTTACTTATTGGTATTAGTAATATTTTGGTTATTTATATTGGTGGTATGCGTTATATTAATGGTCAAATTGCTAATATTGGTATTATTGCTGAGTTTATTATTTATGTAAACATGCTTACTTGGCCTGTTGCTGTGGTTGGTTGGGTTACTTCTATTATTCAACAAGCTGAAGCTTCTCAAAAACGCATTAATGAGTTTTTAGAGGAAAAGCCTGCTATACAAAACAACTCTGTAACTCCTACTAATATTGATGGTAGTATTGTTTTTAACAAGGTTTCGTTTACTTACGAAGATACTAATATTACGGCACTTAATAACATTAGTTTTACTATTGAAAAAGGTAAAACTATTGCTATTCTTGGTAAAACTGGCTCTGGAAAATCTACCATTGTTAATCTTATTGCTAGATTGTACGATGTTTCTGATGGCGAAATTTTAATTGATAATATGTCTTTACAGCAAATTAATGTTGCCAGTTTACGCCAGCAAATTGGTTTTGTTCCTCAAGATGGTTTTTTATTTTCGGAAACTATTAAAGACAATATTCGTTTTGGTAAATATGATGCTAGTGATTCTGAGGTTGAGGCTGCTGCTAAAAATGCTTACATCCATCATAATATTACAGATTTTACGGATGCTTATCAAACTATGGTTGGCGAACGTGGTGTTACGCTTTCTGGTGGTCAAAAACAGCGTATTTCTATTGCTAGGGCGATTATTGGTTCTCCTAAAATTTTAATTTTTGATGATTGCCTATCTGCTGTAGATACGGAAACGGAAGAAATTATTTTATCAAATTTAAAGAAAATTAGTAAAGATGTTACTACTATAATTATTAGTCATCGTGTTTCTTCCATTAAAAATGCAGATTCTATTATTGTTTTGGATGATGGTAAACTTATTCAACAAGGTACACATCTTGAACTAAAAAACAAAGATGGTTATTACCAAGATATTTATAACCAACAATTGGCTGAAATTGATTAATAACCTGAATTCGACTAATAATTCGTTTACAGTTTAGATTTTTTTTTCATAATCGAAGATGAGTTTTAGATGGATTATTTAGATAATTCAAAGAAATTTAGCGAGATTATGAGAAAAATAATCAAACCCGAAGGAAAAATAAATAAAAGGCAATCTTTTTTGAATAATTTTTAGAATTACTAAAACTATAATTCTATTCTAAACTTGTATTCTCTCTCTATAATAAACTGTACCGTTTCTCTGCTTGTCTGTTTTAATAATATCTTGTTTTCTTTTTCTATTTTATCTACATCATTTTTTTCAAAATGTCGTATTGTTAATAGGCTTGTATTTTTATTGTACAATCCTTTATACTTTACTTTTAATTCTTTCAAAAATATTTCAAAATTATTGTATTTATCTTCTAAACATACCGAAAAACTTATTGCCGTATTCTGAATTAAATTTACTCGCAATTTATTTTGATGTAATAATGTAAATATTTCACTTATATTATCTTCCATCATAAATGAAAAATCTCTTGTTGCTATAGATATTAATATCTGATCATTTTTTACAATATAACATGGTACTTTTGGTTTTAATGCTACTCCTTTTCCCACCGTTGTACCATCTTTTTTAGGTTCTTTAAATGATTTTACATATAAGGGTATTTCCTTTTTTTGTAGTGGCTGCAAGGTTTTTGGATGCATTACTGATGCTCCATAAAATGCCATTTCTATGGCTTCTCTATATGATATTTGTTCTAATAATATTGTATTGTTAAATACATTTGGATCTGCATTTAACACTCCTGCTACGTCTTTAAATATACTTACACTTTCTGCATTTAAACAATAGGCAAATATTGCTGCTGTATAATCGGAGCCTTCTCTCCCTAATGTTGTTGTATTGTTATTACTATCGCTCGCTATAAAACCTTGTGTTATTTGTAGCTCTTTTCTTTCTTTTAATTTTTCGATATTTTTTTGAGTTACCTCCCATACTACTTTTGCTTCTCTATATTCTGCATTCGTTTTTATATACTCTCGTGCATCGATCCAATTATTTTTTATTCCTTTTTCTAATAGATATGTACTTATTATTTTTGTTGCTATTTGCTCTGCCATTGGAACTATTTGGTCATATACAAAATTGTACTCTTTTTTTTTATTATTTATTAAAAAACTAGACAGCTCTATAAATAATTGATTTACTTCTATAAATATGTTGTGTTTTTTATTTATAAATAAGTCATCTAATACTTTGTAATGGTAGTTTCTTACAATATCTATCTTTGGTAATAATTCTTTGGTATTATTAAAATATGCGGTTACAATATTCTCAAATGCATTTGTCATTTTACCCATTGCAGATACTATTAATATAACATTTTCATGTTCTATCTGCTGTAACACATTGTGTAAATTTTTTACTCCATTTGCATTTTTAACTGATGCTCCTCCAAACTTATATACTTTCATCTACTATAAAAAATATTATTTTTTGCTTGTTATAAACTCATTTAATGCTTTCTCATGCATTTGTACTGTGCGCCAATCTTTTAAAATATTTGCTCCTGTCTTTTTATAGAATTCTATTGCATTTTTATTCCAATCTAACACTACCCACTCTACTCTTTTTACTTTTTGCTCGTATGCATATTCTAAAAATCTTGTGTATAATGCTTTGCCTATCCCTAAACTTCTTTTTTCTTGTTTTACTATTAAATCTTCTAAATGTAATGTTTCTCCTTTCCATGTTGAATATCGTGGGTAAAACAATACCATTCCTACAATTTCTTCTTTTAATTCTGCTACAAATATTTTAAATAATGGTTTTTCTGAAAATCCATGTTTTATTAAATCGGACTTATCTATTACTACTGCATCTGGCTCATTCTCAAAATTGGCTAATTCTTTTATTAATGCTAGCACATTTACCATATCTTGTATTTCTGCTTCTCGTATAATACAGTCCATTAAGCTTTACTATTTATAAATTTATCTAATTCTACTTTTGTCATGCGTATTACTTTTAAACCTTCAATCTTCTTTGCTCCAAAAAAAACGTTTCTACTTATGGTAAGTTTATCTTCACTAGACACTATTTGTATTATACGGTTTATTTTATTTTTATTTGCATATTCAAAGAAGCTATTACTAAGTAATTTACCTGCTTCTTTATCTCTATACATTGGCTTCACATATAACTCTTCTATTATTGAGGATCTTCCTTTTAAGGTTGAAAAAGAATCATAAAACAATATCACTCCTATTACTTCTTCATTTATCGCTGCCACTATTGTTCTAAAATAGTTTTTTTTAGCAAATCCGTCTTTCATTAAATCATAAATATCTATTTCACAAGGTGTATTTTTTTCTTTGCATAATTCTTCTATCAATTCTAATACACTTGCCATATCTCGCATTTCTCCCTCTCTAACCACCACACCATCAATATCTACATTTTCTATTGCTGTTTTATTTTCTGATAAAATACGTTGTATATCTTCTTTATTCAACTGATATACATTCAAATTATCCAACACTTCTGCTCCAGACTCTCTATATAGTTCTAATAAATTTTGAAAACGTTCTTGTAAAACCCATTCTAATTGACTTGCTTTTGTGTTTTCTGCATATTCCAAAAATTTTGAAAATAACGAAATTCCTATTCCTTTTTTTTTGTATGAAGCACTTACAAATGCATCTTCTAGCCTTAGTGATTTCCCCGTTATGGAATACGATTTTGTAAATAGTATAAAACCAACTATTTTATCTCCTATCTCTGCTACATAACTGATGAATAATCCGCTTTTGGAAAATCCACTATTAATCAAATCATACATTGTTACTAAAACAGAATTTGACTGTTTCTTTACCTGCGCTAGCTCTTCGATTAATTCCAAAATAGCTGCCATATCTCTTACCTCTCCCCTTCTGATTGTAAAATCCATGTTATTATTTAATTTATTTCTACAAATTTAACGATATTTGTACTTAGAAACAGCATTTTTTATGAAAAAACATAGCACTCTTGGTGAATTTATTATTAATAATCAAAGCCATTTTAAAGGTTCTTCTGGAGAACTATCTAGACTACTCAACGCTATTCGTCTGGCTGCTAAAGTAGTAAATCACGAAGTTAATAAAGCTGGTCTTGTTGATATTTTAGGAGCTGCTGGAGAAACTAACATACAAGGTGAAGATCAACAAAAATTAGATGTTTATGCTAATGCTATTTTTATGCAAACGCTAACTAATAGAGAAATTGTTTGTGGTATTGCTAGTGAAGAGGAGGATGATTTTGTTACTATTAGAGGTAATAATGGTAATAATGATAATAAGTATATTGTTTTAATGGATCCTTTGGATGGTTCTTCTAATATTGATGTTAATGTTTCGGTTGGTACTATTTTTTCTATCTACGAAAGGATTACTCCTAATGGTACTCCTGTTACTCGAGATGATTTTTTACAAAAAGGTGACAAGCAAGTTGCTGCTGGTTATATTGTTTATGGCACTTCTACCATGCTTGTTTATACTACTGGAATGGGTGTTAATGGTTTTACTTTAAATCCTGCAATTGGTACTTTTTACTTATCGCATCCTAATATGGAATTTCCTAGAAAAGGGAATATATATTCTATTAACGAAGCTAATTATGTTCATTTTCCACAAGGTGTTAAAGATTATTTAAAATACATTCAAAAAAAGGTGGAAGAAGGGCAAAAATATACTTCGCGTTATATTGGTTCTTTGGTTTCTGATTTTCATAGAAATATGATTAAAGGTGGTATTTATATATACCCTACTAGTTCTAAAAATCCTAAAGGTAAACTTCGTTTGTTATACGAATGTAATCCTATAGCTTTTTTAGCGGAACAAGCTAATGGTATGGCTACAGATGGTTACCAGCGCATTATGGATATTAAACCTACGGAATTACACCAACGTGTTCCTTTTTTCTGTGGTAGTAGTAGTATGGTTACTAAAGTTGGTGAGTTAATGAGTGCTTATCCTGATGGTGCTAATTATTAATAAATCAGAGCCTCGCTGTACGAAACTCTGACACTCTTTATTAATAACTTACAATTCTACAGAGTCTATTGTTTCTATTAAGCGTATAAATTCTGCTCTATATGCATGTTTATCTTCGCCTCTACTCTTATTAGCAATAGCAATAATGTTTTTAAATTCTATCGTTTCAATAAATCTTGATTTTCTTAATTTCATTCCAAACATTGCTACCGAAGTTGCAAACCTAAAATCATCAGTTGCATTTTCAAATGCTGTATTTCTATCTTGCATTATGTGAATTATCTCTTTACTTTTAGTTCCTGATGGTTTTTTATACCTAAATTTAACTGTAAGTAATTCTTTATTAAAATTATTTTGAGCATTACTTCTAACATACTTTAAATCCTCAATATTTTTTAAATATTTACTTTCTACTCCAACAGGAATAACTTCATACAATGCTGTTACAGTATGATTACTCCCTAACTCTCCTGCATCTTTTGTATCATCTACAAAATCTTCATTGGCTAACAATCTGTTTTCATAACCTATTAATCTATATGCTTTAACTTTGTTTGGATTGAACTCTACTTGTATTTTAACATCTTTTGCTATTGTATATAGCGTTCCTCCAAACTCCGTACCTAGCACTCTCTTTGCTTCTTGCATGGTATCAATATACGCATGATTTCCATTTCCTTTATCTGCTAATGTTTCTAATTTAGAATTCTTATAATTACCCATTCCAAAACCTAAAACTGTTAAAAATACTCCAGATTTTCGTTTTTCTACGATTAATTCTTCCATACTTTTATCGCTACTTGCTCCTACATTAAAATCGCCATCTGTTGCTAATATTATTCTATTATTACCGTTTTTAATAAAATTTTCTTGTGCAATTTTATAAGCTAACTCTATTCCTTCCCCTCCTGCTGTTGAACCTCCTGATTGTAAGTCATCTAAAGCTTTTATAAGTTTGTATTTATTATCTCCTGAAGTTGATTCTAATACTACTCCTGCCGCTCCTGCATAAACTACTATAGATATTTTATCTTTCTTTCGTAATTGCTTTACTAAAACTTTAAAAGCTGATTTTAATAATGGCAATTTATTCTGCTCCCCCATAGAACCTGAGACATCTATTAAGAATACTATATTTGATGCTGGCAAATTATCTGTTGCTATATTTTTACCTTGCAATCCTATTTTTACAATTTTTGCATGCTCTGTTATTGGTGAGTTTGCTACTTCAGTTTGAATTGAAAATGGGTGTTCTCCTTTTGGTTGTTTATAATTATAATCAAAATAGTTAATCATTTCTTCAATTTTAACGGCATCGGCAGGAATCTCTTGCCCGTTATTTATCATTCTTCTTACATTACTATATGATGTTTTATCTACATCTATTGAGAATGTTGAAAGTGGCGAAAACAATACATGCGCAAACTGATTTTCATTAATTTCTTGATAGGTTTCATTTACTAATTCTTCATCTGTAAATGTTTTTACAGAAACGATACCGTATTTTTCTTGTTTTCCGTATAGGTCAATTAATGATTTATTCTTTAAATTTTGAATACTTTTTATTTTATTTGGCGCTATTTTAATATAATTTTCAAAAGTCATTTCTTTACCATCTACAATATAAAGTTTTTTATTATTTTTATTATTTAATGATTTATAAACACCTGCTTTTGTTGTTACAACTACTACACCATTGACTCCCATGCTTCCATATAGAGCAGCAGCACTGACTCCTTTTATAACATTTACTGAAGCTATTTTTTTAGATTTTATTTTATTAAAATCAATTTTATTTACAGGCATACCATCAATAATATATAATGGTTCTTTATTTTGGCTAAAACTTCTATTTCCTCTAAGTGTTATTGTTGTATTTGAATTTGTTTTATTTGAACCTATTATTTTCAACCCAGAGACTTTCCCTTTTAATGCACTCGCTATAGAAGTAGTTGATGCTTTAGTTAAACTTTCGGATCTTACTACTACACAAGATGAAGTTCTCCTTTTTTTTCTTTTAATACCATAAGCAGAAACAACAATACATTCTAAAGTGTTCCCACTTTCTTTCATGGTTACATTAATAACATTACGCCTTTTAATTGTTTTTGTTACGGTAGTATATGATATATGTGAAAACTCTAATACATCTCCTGTATTTGCTTTAATGGTATAATTTCCATCAAAATTGGTTACTGTACCGTTAGCTGTTCCTTTTACTTTTACAGCAATATCGGCAACTGGTCCCATTAAATCAGAAACTACGCCTGTTATTGTTCTTACTTGTGCCTGTGCAAAAATTGTAAATCCGATTACAATAATCAATTGAATAATTTTTTTCATAAAGTTTAAATTTGAGTTAATATTAGTTCAAATCTAATCTCAATTCCTTGATAAAAAAAGTATAAATGAGTGTACTCCTATTTTGAATGAGGGAAGTTCTATTTTGAATTAGAATAAAAAAAAACCTTTAAGAGTTTCAAGTCTTAAAGGATTAGATTTCTATTTTCCTAGCAATTACATTTTCAAAAATATTGATTTATAAATACTATTTTTATATTGTCTGATTGTTATTATTTAATTATCCTTTTCTGTTCATTATTTTTTCAAATAATTTTAGTTTATCTATTGCTAGTAGTACTATATATGCAAATAAACTTAAGAAAAATAATGTCGTCATTATTCTTAAGTATATTTTAACCGTCCACTCTAATGCAACTTTTACACGTTGCATTGTTCCTATTTTAATTTCTTTACCTTCTAATAAAGAAAACTTTACAGTACAAAATTCATTCTCATCATCAAAATCTCCTAGACTTACACCTAAGCCTTGCAGTTGTTGTTCAATTTCTAGAATTCTATTTTCTAGATCCATATACTCCTCTATTTTCCCTCCTTTAGCTTTTAAACCTATTAATGAAGTTCTAATTTTCTCTAAGGATTTCTTTTTTGCATTTAGCTCTTTATACTCATTCGTTTTATCTTTTTTAGTTATTTGCTTTGCTTGTATCTTTCCTATTTTAATTAATTCATTATACAATGCATCAAAATTTTCTGGTGGTACACCTATTACTAAATTTAATTTTCGATATCCTTTATTTCCACTTTTCTGCTCAAACTGAATTAAAGCATTTAATTTTTCAATTGTTGTTCTAGATGATTTTTCTTCTTCTTCAAAATTTGAAGACTTTGTTTTTACCTCTGCAATTTTTTCATATTTCTGATCTACATTTACAGTAGTCTGACTTGTTGGACTTGACTTTACCCTATATTTTTTTGATGCATAATTTCGTTTAGAATTAGATATGTTATTAAAAAATTGGGTTTGATTTGGTGTCGTATCAAACGTTTTTGTGTACCCATATAATAACCTAAAAACAAATAGTATTAAAAATAATAGAATTAATTTTAGTATTGTTTTTCTTAATCTCTTTTTAAATATTTGTTTCATTTTTATTCGCTTTTAGTTTTTTTTATACTGTTGATTAACTAAAAATTATTTTTATTTTATACACTATGGATTATCAATTAGCTAAAACAAGTCTTTACTATCAAGTTTTTATGCATAGCAGTCTTATATTTTTAGTGGCACTACTATTTAATGCCTATTACTGTTTCTTTTTTTGGATATTTTACCGAATATACAAATTGTTCTTTTATTGTTTGCTGTGGTTCAATATTCATTTTCCATAGTAATTTACCTATTTTAGACTTATATACTGCATTTCCTTTTTCTTCTAACTCTATTTTAATCTGTTTATTTTGAGAAACTGGTATTTGATCTAATATTTCAATTTCTATTGGGATTGTTTTTTTGTTTTTAACAATAATATCATATCCAAAAGTTTCCTTTTTATTTATTCCAATAAATTTAGACGATTTATATGCTTTAATTGGTTTCCTTTCTACAATTATTCCATTATCTCGCCCCATGGAAACTAATAAATCTTTAGCTGTTACTTGTGTATTAATATATGTTTTACCAATATATGCACCTTCAAAGAATATATTTGCTTCTCCATTTTCTAAATTGTGTTTTCCCCAATTACTAATTTTTGCTAATAAATAGGCTCCTTTATCAATTTTTGGCACTGCGTGATAAACGTATTTAGTATCTAATTCATAACTTGCTAAGGCTACTAAATTGTTTTTACCATCACTTATTACTTCTTGTTTATTTTTAATTTCAAATGCTATATTTATTTGATTTGTTGTTACTCCTGCATTGTAATTAAAACCATCTTTATACGCTTCATCTTCTACAACTACTTCTGCCATCATATTAGACTGAATGATTGGCTGCACTACACTTTTTTTCTTTATTCTTATACCAGAGACTGTTCCTGACAAAGCACTAATAACTGGATTATACACTTCCGCATATAAAGGACTCAAAATTGGTCTGTTATTATTTTGTGATGGATTTCCTGTTGAAATTACCATGACTACATTAGTCCAATCTTGTCCTGTATTTTGATATACATTTGCCTTGTAATTTAACTTTACATTTTTTGTAATTCCACTAGAGCGTAAATCGTACAATGGTGTCCACCCTGCATTACTTACTGCATACGTACATTTTAAAGCTACTCTTTTTGGTGATTTAGAATCTATTTTCATAACAATATTCCCACTCGGCTTATTAAACTTAGCATTTTTTTCGTTTAATTGATTTTTAATTTTTGTTTGCTCTTTTGTTATCTTTTTTACTTGTTTGAGTAATGTATTAATCTCTTTTCTAATTTCTAAAGATTTCGTTTTATAAGCATTTGCCAATTCAATTACTTGGTTTGGTGTAAATCCTGATTCTCCTCCTAAATCTTGATTTTTATTTAATACTTGTAAAGTACCATCTAAAATTGTTTTTTGATCTACAATCCAAGAGAGTTCCTCATCTAAGTTTTGTAATTTTTCTTGTAATTTTTCAATTTCTGGATTATTCTTTTTTGGCAATAAATAATTACGCTCGTACTTTACGGATAATAATGTTACTCCCGACTCCTTAATTTGTGTTTGCAAACTTGACGGGTTAATTCTTGTTGAAATTCCAGTAAGTATAATTTCTTGTGTGCCTGCAACTAAATTTACTTGCATTTCTCTTGTAATTTCTGCTTGTTGTTTAAAAACAGTTACCGATTTAATTTTGGAATCTATTGCTGTTTGTGCAAACATTGTCAAATTAATTAGTAATACTAAAAGGATGATGATTTTTTTCATTTTTTAAAATTTTATTAATTGTGAAAACTAATTTATAATGCTTTTTTACTTAAAAATATTTTATAATTGACTTAAATAAATTTACATTCGTTTATACTTCAAAATTAAATCTAATTTTTAGATATTAAAAGGATAAATGAGTGTACACCTATTTTGAGTGAGGGAAGTTCTTTTTTGAGTTTGTTTTGGCATAAAACCAAACGTTTATGTTTACTTCATATTTTTATTTATTACAGACCACTATTCATACAGTTATTCAATTAATTTTTCTAAAATCAAGTTTGTATTAATAATATCAATTACTTAAGTCTTTTGGAAAAACTGCCTTATACCTTTAGTCAGCACTACTATTTAATACCTGTTACCATTCCTTTTTTTGGATATTTTACCGAATATACAAATCGTTCTTTTGCTGCTTGCTGTGGTTGTATCTTTAGTTTCCATAGTAATTTACCAAGCTCTGCTTTATACGCTGCATTACCTTTATTTTCTAACACTACTTTAATCTTTTTATCTTGTGAAATAGGTATTTGATCAAATACTTCAATTTCTATTGGGATTGTTTTTTTGTTTTTAACAATAATTTCATACCCTAAAGTTTCTTTTTTATTTGTTCCTATAAATTTAGACATTTTATATGCTTTAATTGGTACTCGCTCTACAATAATTCCGTTATCTCGTCCCATTGACACTAATAATTCTTTTACTGTTACTCGCGTTTCAATATATGTTTTACCAATATATGCACCTTCAAAGAATATATTTGCTTCACCACTTTCTAAATTATGTTTTTCCCAGTTACTTACTTTTGCTAATAAATATGCACCACTATCAATTTTTGGTACCGTATTATAAACATATTTTGTTTCTAATTCGTAACTAGCTAAGGGCATTAAATTATTTTTACCATCACTTTTTACTTCTTGCTTATTACTAATTTTAAACACTATATTTATCTGGTTTGTTGCTACAATTGCATTATAATCAAAACCATCATTATTATTTTCTTTTTTGATTACTAATTTTGATTCATCTTCTTTTTTATATTCCCGTTTTTTATACATTATTTTCGCCTCCGAATTATTTTTCATTCTCATTAATTTATTTATCTTTTTTTTATAAATTCTCTGAGCTTTCTCCATAGCTCTATAGTCATGTACTTTTGCATATAGAGGACTCAAAATTGGTCTATCGTTATTCTGTGCTGGGTTTCCTGTAGAAACTACCATAGTTACATTTGACCAATCTTGCCCTGTATTTTGATATACATTTGCCTTGTAATTTAATTTTACATTTTCTGTAATTCCACTAGAGCGTAAATCATATAATGGTATCCACCCAGCATTACTCACAGCATAAATACATTTTAATACTATTTTTTTTGGTGATTTAGAATCTATTTTCATAACAATATTTCCGCTAGGCGCATTAAATATAGCATTCTTTTCATTTAATTGATTTTCAATCCTCATCAGTTCAATATCTAATTTTGTTTCTTGTTTTTTTAATGTATTTAATTCTTTTCTAATTTCTAAAGATTTGGTTTTATACGCATTTACCAATTCAATTACTTGATTTGGCGTAAATCCTGATTTTCCACCTAAATCTTGATTTTTATTTAGTATTTGCAAAGTAGAATCTAAAATATTTTTTTGTGTATTTATCCATAATATATCCTCTTTTAGATTTTGTAATTGTACTTGTAAATTTTTAATTTCAGGATTATTTTTTTTTGACAATAAATAATTACGCTCATACTTAACGGATAATAATGTAATTCCAGATTCATTAATTTGTGTTTGTAAACTTGAGGGATTAATTCTTGTTGAAATACCTGTAAGAATAATTTCTTGCGTTCCTGCAATTAAATTTATTTTTGCTTCTCTTGTAATTTCTGCTTGCTGTTTAAAAACAGTTACTAATTTAATTTTGGAATCTATTACAGTCTGAGCAAAGACAGATAAATTAATTAGCAATATTGAAAGTAGGATGATTTTTTTCATTTTAAAAATATATTTTATTGATGAAACAATAATACTTATAAAAGACTCTAAAAACCAAATCCAATTGATAACTGTAATGCATAACTTTGTATCCGTTAAAACTTCAAAAATAAATTCTATATAACGATATTCAAAAAATCACATCTATTTTTAATGAGGGAAGTATCATTTTAACTTTATTTTTAGACCAAATGAATTTTGAAATGAACTGCGAATAAAAAGACCTTTAAAATCTAAAAAAAAATTAAAGGTCTTTAAAATCAATTATCAAATTAACAACTTCTATACTAACCCGAGTTCGACTAAGACTTCTATTTACAGAAAATGAAGAAATGGTGAGATTTGAAGCATAATTTTTAAAGAATAACCTGTTATTTCTTAAAAATTATTCAAAAAAGATTGCCCTTTTATTTGTTTTCCCTTCGGGTTTGATTATTTTTTTCATAATCTCGCTAAATTTCTTTGAATTATCTAGATAATCCTTCTAATATTCATCTTCGATTATGAAAAAAATAATCTAAACTGTAAACGAATTATTAGTCGAACTCTGGTTACTAAGTTATTCTTTATTTCTAAAAACAAACTCTCCATTAAAAGAATCTAACAAAATAGAACTGTCCGAAGTAATTTTATTAGCTAAAATTTCTTTAGATAATTTATTTAACACTTCACGTTGTATTACTCGCTTAATTGGTCTAGCACCAAATTGTGGATCAAAACCAAGCTTAGATAAGTTTTCAATAGCTTCTGGTGTAGCAGAAAATTGAATATTTCTCTCAGACAGCATTTTGGTTAAACTACGTATTTGAATGCCAACAATTTTAGTAACCTCTTCTTTATTTAGTGGCGTAAACATAATAATCTCATCAATACGGTTAATAAATTCAGGTCTAACGTTTTGCTTTAAGAGCCCTAGTACTTCTTTTTTAGTTTGTGCAACAACTTCAGCTCTTTTACTCATATCTAAGCCCTCTAATTTTTCTTGGATAATATGTGCACCCATATTAGAAGTCATAATAATAATAGTATTTCTAAAATCGGCAGTTCTGCCCTTATTATCTGTTAAACGACCTTCGTCTAAAACTTGCAATAATATATTAAAAGTATCTGGATGCGCTTTTTCAATTTCATCTAACAAAACTACAGAATATGGTTTTCTACGAACAGCTTCGGTTAACTGCCCACCTTCATCATAACCAATATACCCAGGAGGTGCACCAACCAATCTACTTACAGAATGGCGTTCTTGGTATTCGCTCATGTCAATTCTAGTCAAAGCACTTTCGTCATCAAACAAGTATTCCGCCAATGCTTTTGCAAGTTCCGTTTTACCAACACCAGTAGTACCTAAAAACAAGAACGACCCTAGCGGTTTTCTCATATCCTGTAAACCAGCTCTAGATCTACGTACAGCATCAGATACAGCAATAATAGCTTCCTCTTGTCCAATCACACGTTTGTGTAATTCATCTTCTAGGTGTAATAATTTCTCTTGGTCTGATTGTAACATTTTTTGAACAGGAATTCCAGTCCATTTTGCAACAACTTCCGCAATATCTTCGCTAGTTACTTCTTCTTTAATTAAAGTATTTTCATTTTTAGCAAATTTCGTTTGTAACTCTTTTAGATTTTCTTCTTCTTTTTGAATTTTTCCATATCTAATTTCTGCAACCAAACCGTAATTACCATCGCGCTCCGCACGTTCTGCTTCTAGTTTATAATTTTCAATATTTTCTTTTGCTTTCTGAATTTCATCAACAATATCTTTTTCTGATTTCCATTTAGCATAAATACCCTCTCGCTCTTCTTTTAGATTAGCTAACTCTTTACGTATTTTTTCTATTTTCTGCTCATCTTTTTCTCGTTTAATAGCTTCAATCTCAATTTCTAACTGCATTATTTTTCGATCTAAAACATCCAATTCTTCTGGCTTAGAGTTTATTTCCATCCGTATTTTAGCAGCAGCCTCATCCATTAAATCAATGGCTTTATCTGGCAAAAAACGATTGCTAATATAACGTTGCGACAATTCCACACAAGCAATAATAGCACTATCTTTTATTTGTACTTTGTGGTGAGTTTCGTATTTTTCTTTAATACCACGTAAAATAGAAATTGCACTTTCGGTATCAGGCTCATCTACCATCACTTTTTGAAAACGACGCTCTAAAGCTTTATCTTTTTCAAAGTACTTTTGATATTCATCTAAAGTAGTTGCTCCAATAGCACGCAATTCGCCACGGGCTAAGGCAGGTTTCAAAATATTAGCAGCATCCATAGCACCTTGCCCACCACCAGCACCAACTAGAGTATGAATTTCGTCAATAAACAAAATAATATCACCATTGGCAGATGTTACTTCTTTTACAACCGATTTTAAACGCTCTTCAAATTCTCCTTTGTATTTAGCACCTGCAATTAACGCTCCCATATCTAAGGAATATAAAGTTTTGTTCTGCAAATTATCAGGCACATCACCTTTTACAATACGGTGTGCTAAACCTTCTGCAATAGCAGTTTTACCAGTTCCTGGTTCTCCAATTAATATTGGGTTGTTTTTAGTTCTACGTGATAAAATTTGTAATATTCTTCGTATTTCTTCGTCACGCCCAATTACAGGGTCTAGTTTTCCTTCATTTGCTAGCTGGTTTAAATTCTTGGCATATTTATTTAATGAATTATAGGTGTCTTCCGCACTTTGCGAAGTTACACGCTCTCCATTCCGCATTTCATCAATAGCAGCTTTTAAATCTTTTTCGTTAACGCCATTATCTTTTAATAGTCGTGCAGCAGCTCCTTTCGATTTCAGAATTGCCAATATTAAATGCTCAATAGATACATATTCATCTTTCATTTTTTTAGCAATGATATTTGCTTCTGTAAGCATTGCTCCTGCAGTACGTGAAAACTGAAGTTCGCCACCTTCTACTTTAGAAAAACTTTTTATAATATTATCTAATGTTTGCTTAAACAGATTTACATTAATTCCAAGTTTATTTAATATAAACGGAATTACATTTTCATCTACCTCAAAAATTCCTTTTAAAACATGTGCATTCTCTATTTGTTGCTGTCCGTAACCTTGCGCAATTTCTTGGGCTTGTTGCACAGCCTCTTGCGATTTTATGGTAAAATTATTTATGTTCATTTTAATTTATTTTAGATTAACTTTTAATTGTCCTTTAAAAATTAATGTATTCAAGTCTTATTAGTCAAAATGTATTCCATTATAAAAATAACAAATTAAAATGTCAAAATGGCTGTAAAATACTACGAATGCTGACTTATTGTCTTTTTTGAAGTCTTTTAAATATCTTTTTTAAGACTTTAAAAGATTTTTTGAGGTCTTTTAATTTTAACAAAAAAAGTCTTCCAATAATAAATCAACAAACTTTACTTACTTTTGCCAAAAAACGAAACAATGGGATTATTCAGTGATTTATTCAGCAAAAAAGAAGATACTTTTTCAACCACAAATTGGATACCGCTACAAACAATAGAACAGTTAAATGAAATTGTAAACAATTCCACAACTAAAAAGCAAGCAATTTTCAAACATAGTACACGCTGTGGTATTAGTAGCATGGTAATAAAACAATTTGAAAATCAGTTTAATTTAACCGAAGATAAAATTGACTTATATTTTTTAGATTTGTTAAAATTTAGAGATATTTCAAATGCAATAGCAACCAAGTTTCAAGTAATACACCAATCTCCACAATTAATTGTAATAAACAATAAAAAGGTAGTTGCACAGGCTTCACATCATGATATTTTATCCATAGAACTAAAATAATTACAAAATGAATTATATACAACAAGCCTATAAAGGTAAAAATAGTTTTTGGCGATATTTTATTAGTTTTATCGTTGTAGTAATTGGTTGGCAGATTATTGGCGCAATACCATTATTAATTACAGCGGTAGTGCATAGTAAAGATATGACAGAATTTAGAGAAGCTGCAAATGAAAATTTTATGAGTTTAGGTATCAATTCCAATTTATTCTTATTTTTAATGATACTTATGTTTGCCATAGCGCTAGCAGCCCTTTTCTTCGCAATAAAATACATTCACCAGAGAAGCATCACTTCATTAGTAACTAGTAGAAAAAATACAGACTGGAAACGTGTTTTTTATGCCTTTGCCATTTGGTTTTCCGTATCGATAATGATGATAGCAATAGGTTATTTTTCTGCACCAGAAACTTATACTTGGAATTTTAAACCCATCTCATTTATTATATTAGTACTGGTTTCTTTTTTGTTTATGCCATTACAAACCAGCTTTGAAGAACTGTTTTTTAGAGGATATTTAATGCAAGGATTTGGCATATTAACAAAGAATAGATGGTTTCCTCTGTTATTATCGTCTGCAATTTTTGGCTTAATGCATGCATTTAACCCAGAGGTTGCAAAACTAGGCTACATAGTTATGGTATATTACATAGGTACAGGTTTATTATTAGGCATACTTACATTAATGGATGAAGGAACAGAATTATCTTTAGGTTTTCATGCCGCAAATAATATTGCTGCAGCAATATTTGTAACTACAAATTGGACTGTTTTTCAGACAGACGCATTGATGATAGATACCTCAGAGCCATCCATTAGTTTTGAAACTTTTGTGCCTGTTTTTGTATTATATCCTGTATTACTTTTTGTTTTCTCAAAAAAATATGCTTGGACTAACTGGAAAGTGAAATTATTTGGCAAAATTGAAAAACCTAATAAAGAAGTAGATGATTTCTTTGACGGAGATAGTATGCTTGAGTTATAAAATAAAAAGAGACTGTCTTAAAAGTTAATTATCATTACAAAAGAAATAGGACGGAAATAGTCTTTTAAAAATCAGTTACGTTTAATTTAAAAAATTCCTTTCCACTTCGTTACCTCGTGGTTTGGAATGACGCTTTTATTCTAATCACTAAGAACACTAAATCTAAATAAAAAAACTGCTATGGTTAAAAAATCACTAGCAACACATATAACTAAAACCAATAAAAATCCCGCTTTCGCGGGATTTTAAAGTTGTTAGTTGCTAATTAGTTTGACCTCACACAACGTAAACCAGCATTACCAGGCATCATTGTAGTAGTAACACCAGGAGTACTAGAGTTTTCAGTAAAAACCCAAGTAGCCATACTTGTTGACATCACAGCACAACTTGCATTGATGTAATTTAAACTCATGTTTCTTTTATCAATTTCTTTAATTAAAACCGACATTTCATCTGGTGTAGGAGTTCTCCAATCGCTTTTACCAGCAAACATAGAGTCTTCACATTGCGTTCCTGGAGTAACAATAGCAGCAAAACAACCACGATTATCGTTTACCCATTCTAAGTTTGCAACGTTATCTTTTAAAAGTTCCATATTATCATTACCGACCAATACTTTTTCAAAACGAGTGTCTGGTGTTGGTGTCTCTTCAACTTCATCATCTTTACAAGAAGTTAAACTTATTAGTAAAATTAATGCAAATACTTTAAAATAATTCTTCATTCTTTTGTTTTTTAGTTAATATTATTGTTTTGCAAATTAAAGAATAAAGACAAGTTAAAATTAGTGACAAATGTTACAAGTTTGCATTTTTAACATATTACTTTTAAATATTGCTCTTTTAAAATTTAAATTTTCTTACATTTGCATGCAATTAATTCTTATTTAATTGTGATGACAACAAACTCAGATAAATTTTTTGGAGAAGGACTAACATACGATGATGTATTATTGATTCCTGCATATTCAGAGATATTACCATATCAAGTAAATATTCAATCGAAACTTACTAAAAACATATCCATAAACACACCTATACTATCTGCTGCAATGGATACGGTTACCGAAGCAAATATGGCAATAGCCATGGCACGTGAAGGAGGTATTGGCGTTTTACACAAAAATATGACTATTGCACAACAAGCAAATGAGGTGCGTAAAGTAAAACGGTCTGAAGCAGGTATGATTATCGACCCTATTACAGTATCCAAAGATGCTACAGTATTAGATGCAAAACAATTAATGAAACAATATAGTATTGGCGGAATTCCTGTTACGGATGCTACTGGTAAACTTATTGGTATTGTAACTAATCGTGACTTACGTTTTGAAACGGAATACCATAAATTAATTGATGATGTAATGACTAAAACTAATTTAGTAACTACTAAAAAAGGAACGTCATTAGCCCAAGCTGAAGTTATTTTACAACAATATAAAATAGAAAAGCTGCCAGTTGTTGATAAAAATTACAAACTAGTTGGTTTAATTACTTTTAGAGATATAATAAAAGTAAGTGAAAACCCAAATGCGAATAAAGACAGTTTTGGTCGTTTGCGTGTAGCAGCAGCTATTGGTGTGTCTGGCGATGCCATAGAAAGAGCCAAGTCTCTAGTAAAAGCAGGTGTAGATGCGCTTGTTGTTGACACTGCACACGGACACTCAAAAGGTGTGGTTACCATATTAAAAGAACTGAAGAAAAACTTCCCAAAAACCGATGTAATTGTTGGTAATATAGCCACAGCCGATGCTGCAATTTTTTTAGTAGCAGCTGGTGCAGATGCAGTTAAGGTTGGTATTGGACCAGGCTCTATATGTACAACGCGTGTTGTAGCTGGAGTAGGTTTTCCACAACTATCGGCAATTATTGAAGTATCCAATGCTTTAAAAGGTACAGGCATACCTGTAATAGCAGATGGTGGTATTAGATATACTGGCGATATTTCAAAAGCAATTGCTGCTGGTGCAGATTGTGTTATGCTTGGCTCCTTATTAGCAGGGACTAAAGAATCGCCTGGCGAAACTATTATTTTTGAAGGTAGAAAATTCAAATCATACCGTGGTATGGGTTCTATTGAAGCTATGAAAAAAGGTTCTAAAGATCGTTATTTCCAAGATGTAGAAGACGATGTTAAAAAATTAGTGCCTGAAGGTATTGTAGGGCGTGTTGCTTACAAAGGCGAACTACAAGAAACCATGCACCAATTTATTGGCGGACTTCGTGCTGGTATGGGCTATTGCGGTGCTAAAGATATTGCTGAGCAAAAACTAGCTAAATTCGTTAAAATTACCGCTTCTGGTATGAATGAAAGCCACCCACACTCCGTTACTATTACTAAAGAAGCTCCTAATTATTCTAGGAGGTAGGGTTTTAAATGCTTAATAATAAAGTGAACATAATCAACTATACCTTGCTGATCTTGAATTAAAATTCTGTTTTACAGATTTTTATGAGTATTTGGAGCATTTTTTATTATGTACTAAGCCTATTTATTATAAAACTAAAGTTTCATTATCTATGATAAACTCTTCTCTACAAGTTATTTTTTTTCTAAAATTCCCATTTCTTCTAAATCTTCTAATACTATCTTAATTATAAATTTGGAGAGTATCTTTGCTATTGCTTTTTTTACTGGTGTTTCAAACCAACCTACTACTGTAGATTTAAATGCGTCTCCTCTTTTTTGAATCCAATTTCTTTTAAATTCTAATTCTATCCATGTATCCGAAATTGGTGTATTTGAATCCTTTTTAGATCCTCCAAAACTTTCTACTCCTTTATCTAAAATTTTTCTAAACCTTTTGTACATAGCATCTTTTAATGCAAAAAGTTTTTTGGGATTGTATTTTGGCTTGTCTTTATATGTATATACATACCTGTCCTCTCCTGATTTTTTATTTTCTATCAGTAAGTTTAAATCTGGTATTATTGGTAAAAATGTCCTTATTTCTCCTTTTATTTTTCTATTAATTTTAAACCTCTCTACCATTTCTTCTGTCCAATCTTCATGTATTGGGTGCACATTATCGTGCTCTGGCTCATAAGGAAAACTCCCAAAATATTGTACAAAATTTCTTGCATTATTCCTTCCCAAAAAGAAATCATGTACTCTAAACCTTATATCCAAAAATCCGCCAAATGCTTTAAACGCTGCACTTGTTAGTGGGTTTTTATCTTTTCCTGCATAAGTTCCATCGGCATTGGTATGGTGTTTTCTTGGGTATATTACTCCTTTAAAAAAATCAGCGGAGTATTGTTCTAACATTTCTTTACGCTTAATTTTTGATTGATTCCATAAAGTGCTAATTATTGCCGGTATTACTCCTATTAAATTTTTAGGTTTTTTATACTCTCTTTTTATATCATCATTATCTGGAAATGGATCTATCATTATTAATCCATAGTTTTGATAATCTTCCTCTTCTTTATGAAACTTTGCTTTTAAAATACTTCCTACCTCTCGGTATGGTTCATTATTTATTGTTCCGCCATCAATTGTTAAACTTTCAAAATTTTCTGGAAAATTTTCTAAGTCAATTTTGTCTAATTTATCTGGATTCTCTATTCCGAAGTCTCCATAAATAGTTCTTTTTACTGCTGATTTTATATAATTATCACTAAACTGTTTGTTATCAAATTCTCTATATGCTAGCCCTATCGGAAATGCTCCTGTTGATATTGTTGATAGTTTTATTTTATCGGAATAGCTTTGTTTAAAAGGATTAAACCATAAATAATAATCTTCATCTACTGGTTCTCCTCCATTAAATTTAAAATGTGATACTAAATAATGTTCAAATGTATTATGTTTTGGTGATGCTTTTAACTTTCTTGCTATTTCTGTATTAAAATCTACGGATAGTGGTATTCCTCTAAGTAATGTGTGTGATAGTAATATTTCTAAATTTTTTGATATAAATTTAGGTAATCTATTTTCTAAAAAAAGTGGAAAATCAACATTATCATCTACAAAATCTATTGCTCTTGATGCTATTGAGTCGATTACTTTACTATTAAATAGGGATACTAAATTTGTTTCTAAATCATCTGTTTCCCATAGTTTATCAAATGTTTTTCCTTGTGCATTATCATCTAAATGTACCCAACTGTTATAGAGTACATTCAAATTATCCATTGGATTTTTTGGTATTTCTTTTACTGGTTCTATATGCCCTTTTATTGCATACATGGCTGTCATTACTGTTGTCATCCCTCCTGCCGATGCTCCTCCCATTGCATCTATTATTACTTTATTTTTTGGCACTAAGCTCATATCTATTCCTGCTACATTTCCTTCTTTTGCTCTTTCCCACAGATCTAATATTTCAAATAAATAGTCTATTACTCCTGCGGTATAGCATCCTGCTGATACTGCTCCTGCCATTGTTAATCCTAAGTGAAATGTGTCTTTATCTTCAGCCATAATTTTATTTTTACTTGTTTAATAAATAAGGTTTGACCAAATTATAACTTATTGAGTTACTAAAAAAGGGGGAAAACCCCCTTTTTTGTTATTTTATTCTATGCTGCTAGTAATTTTTAGTTTTTCCTGTTAGTTTTAAATCACTAAACTTCTTTTCTGTTTTAGTTATTTTACAAGGGTATATTTCCGTGTTTTCGTTTTGGTCTTATTACTTCTTTCCCTTCTAACATTGCATATGCTTTTATTAATTTTCGCCTTGTATTTTCTGGTAATATTACCTCATCTATAAATCCTCTTTTTGCTGCTCTATATGGGTTTGCAAATGCTTCGGCATATTCTGCTTCTTTTTCTTTCCATTTTTCTTCTGGGTTTCCTGCTGCTTTTATCTCTTTTTTAAAAATTATTTCTGCGGCTCCTTTTGCTCCCATTACTGCTATTTCTGCTGTTGGCCATGCATAATTTATATCTGCTCCTATATGCTTTGAGTTCATTACATCATACGCTCCGCCGTATGCTTTTCGTGTTATTACGGTTATTCTTGGTACGGTTGCTTCGCTTAATGCATATAATAATTTTGCTCCGTTTGTTATTATTCCATTCCATTCTTGGTCTGTTCCTGGTAAAAAACCTGGCACATCTACCAATACTAATAATGGTATGTTAAAGGAATCGCAAAATCGTGTAAATCGCGCTGCTTTTTTTGAACTTTCTACATCTAACACTCCTGCCAAAAACATTGGCTGATTTGCTATTATTCCGATACTTCTCCCTCCTATTCTTGCAAAGCCTACTATTATATTTTCTGCGTATTCTTTGTGTATTTCGTAAAATGTTTCTGCATCTATTATCCCTTTTATTACCTGATGCATATCGTAGGGTTTGTTCCTGTTTTCTGGCAGGATGCTTGCCAATTCTGTTCTTAACTCTTCTGCTAATTTATATGGCTCTTTTTTTGTTGTTTCTCTATTGTTTTGTGGTAAATAACTCAATAGCTGCTTTAGTTCTTCCAAACATTCTATATCATTGGTTGCTGTTATATGGGCTACTCCTGATTTTGTTGCGTGTGTGCTTGCTCCTCCTAATTCTTCGGATGTTACGGTTTCGTTTGTTACTGTTTTTACCACATTTGGTCCTGTTACAAACATAAAACTGGTTTCTTCTACCATCATGGTGAAATCTGTCATGGCTGGTGAATATACTGCTCCTCCTGCACATGGTCCCATTATGGCTGATATTTGTGGTATTACTCCTGATGCTTGTACGTTTCTGTAAAATATATCTGCATAGCCTCCTAATGATCTTACTCCTTCTTGTATTCTTGCTCCTCCTGAATCGTTTAGTCCTATCATTGGTGCGCCTACTTTTAATGCCAAATCCATTACTTTACATATTTTTTCGGCATGTGTTTCGGATAATGAACCTCCAAATACTGTAAAGTCTTGTGCAAATATATATACTAATCTTCCGTTTATTGTTCCGTAGCCTGTTATTACGCCATCTCCATAATAGATTTCTTTTTCTAGTCGAAATTCTTTGGTTCGGTGTGTTACTAATATTCCTATTTCTTCAAATGATTCTTCGTCTAACAAATATTTCACTCGTTCTCTTGCTGTTAGTTTCTTTTTTTCGTGTTGTCGTTTTATTCGCGCTTCTCCTCCTCCTAAATAGGCTTGTTCTTTTTTCTTTTTTAATTCGTTTATTTTTTCTTTCATTATTTGATACTTTTACTTTGATTTAACCACAAGATTCGCTAAGTTTTTCGCTAAGTTCACAATGTGTTTGTGTTGTAATTCCTAACTTATTTTTGCTCTTTACTGTACTGGTATTCTCAATTTTTTTTTATCTTCTATGTATTGTTTTACTGCTACTTTTGCTGCTATTTTTGCTTCTTCTTCTGTTTTCTCTTTCATTTTTTCTGCTGTATAGTGTTCTTTTACAAAATGTGTATTAAAGTTTCCTGTTTGGAATGCTTCGTGTTCTAATACATATTTTCCGAATGGCAATGTGGTTTCTACGCCTTCTATTTTATAGTTTTCTATTGCTGTTTGCATTATTTGTATTGCTTCGTTCCTTGTTTTTGCATAGGTTATCAGTTTTGAGATCATTGGATCGTAATAGATTGGTATTTCCATTCCTTGCACATAGCCATTATCTACTCGTACTCCCTTGCCTGTTGGCAGTTCATATTTTTCTAGTTTTCCTACGGATGGTAAAAAATCATTTAGAGTATCTTCTGCATATACTCGCAGTTCTATTGCATGTCCACATATTTTTATTTCTTCTTGTGTTTTTGTTAATTTTTCTCCTCTTGCTACTCTTATTTGTTGTTCTACTAAGTCTATTCCTGTTATTAACTCGGTTACTGGATGTTCTACTTGCAACCTTGTGTTCATTTCTAAAAAATAGTAGTTATTGTCGTTATCTAGTAAAAATTCTACAGTTCCTACTCCTTCATATTTACATGATTTTGCTACTTTTATTGCTGCTTCTCCCATTTTTTTTCGCAACTCTGATGTTAGTATGGTTGATGGTGCTTCTTCTACTACTTTTTGATGCCTCCTCTGTATGCTACATTCTCTTTCAAATAGATGTACTACGTTTCCATAGTTATCTGCTAGTATTTGTATTTCTATATGCCTTGGTGATTTTACATATTTTTCTATAAATACGGATCCATCGCCAAAGGCTGATGTAGCTTCGCTTATTGCTCTTGTCATTTGATTTTCTAGTTCTCCTTCTTCTTCTACTATTCGCATTCCTTTTCCTCCTCCGCCTGCGGATGCTTTTATTAATATTGGGTATCCTATTTCTTTGGCTATTTCTTTGGCTTTTGAGACTTCGGTTATTGCCTTGTCTATTCCTGGCACCATTGGTATGTCGTATTTTTTTACGGCTTCTTTTGCTGCTAGTTTACTTCCCATTATTTGGATTGCTTCTGTATTTGGGCCTATAAATATTATTCCATTTTGTTTTACTTCTTCTGCAAATATTGCATTTTCACTTAAAAATCCATATCCTGGATGTATTGCGTCTACTCCTATTTCTTTTGCTTTTTTTATTATTTCTGTTCCTAATAGGTAGGATTTGTTTGAGGGTGGCTCACCTATACATATTGCTTCATCTGCTTTTTTTACATGTGGTGCATTCCTATCTGCTGTTGAATATACTGCTACGGTTTTTATGCCCATTTTTTTTGCCGTTGCCATTACTCGTATTGCTATTTCACCTCTATTTGCTACTAATATTTTTTTCATTTTATACTTTATTTGATATTTTGTTTTTTTATTGGTTTGTTTTTATTTTTTTAGAGGTCAGTAGATAAATTCATACTTTAGATACAGTTTTCCCTTAGCATTCTTTGCATAAAATATAGTTATTACTTAGCTTTGCGTTCTTTGCTAGAAATAAAAAAAAGTTCCACGCAAAGAACACAAAGAAAAAAATACGCAAAGAACCGCTAAGAGATTTCAGTAATAATGGACAATTTATATATAAAACTATCTACTGACCTCTATACTTTTTTATTCAAACTCAATTAACAATACTCCTTTTTCTACCGCTTCGCCTTTTTTTATTGCTATGTTTTTTATTTTCCCTTCTCTTGGCGATGTTATGCTATTTTCCATTTTCATGGCTTCTAATACTAATAATGTATCGTTTTCTTTTACTTCTTGCCCTTCTTTTACATTTATTTCTAGTATTAATCCTGGCATTGGCGATTTTACTTCGTTTACCTTTTTTGCTTTCCCTAGCGTGAATCCCATTTCTTGTATTAGCGCTTCTAATTCATCTTCTATTTTTACTTTATATGTTTTGCTATTTACCTTTACCGTATATTCTTTTTTATCAAAATTTGCTTTTACAATTTCTGTTTTATACGGTGTCTGTTTTTGTAGTATGTGTGACTTGGCTTTTGCTGTTTTTACTATATCGAGGTCTAATATTTCTTGCTCTGATATTTCAAATTTTAGGGTTTTATTTACCTTTACCTTATAATTATTTGGCATAATTACTTTTTTTTATTGTTGGTTATAAAGGTAATTATTTTCTTTTTATTTATTTCGTTTTTGCTTGTTTATCTTGTTATTTCGTACAAACATATCCCTAATGCGTTTACTACATTTATGGATGAATTTTTTCCAAATAAATTTATATGCACTGTTGTTTCTATTTTTGCTAAGGTTTCTTGCTCTATTCCAAATCGCTCTGCTCCTATTATCAATGCTATTTTTTTTTCTTTTTTGACGTTTATTTCTTGGATTTTTTTGCTTGTGTTTGTTAGTTCTAATCCTATTATCTTAAATTTTTCTTTTTTTAATGTTTCTATTAGCTCTGGCATCTCTTCAAGAAATTGTATGTCTATTTCTTTTTCGGTACTTCTTGCGGTTCTTTGTACTTTTTTGTTTGTTAAGTCTGGGGTTTGCCCTACTAAATACACTTTTTTTACCCCGAATGCTTCTGCTACTCTAAATAGCATTCCTACATTTTCTGGTGTCCTTATCCCTTCGGTTACTACTACTATTTCTTTTGTTTTCTTTTTGTTTTCTACTTCTAAATGTGTTAGTTGTTTTGTTTTCATTTTTTTATTTTTACTCTCTAATCACTTTTAGTGTATCTAAATTTAATCTTGTTTTTAGCCAGCTATATAGTTTCTTCTCTTGTATTTTTTTTGTCTTTTTTGGTATTGTATCGTACCATTTTACTTTAAACACAGTCATGGTATCTACTTTTTCAAAATTTGTTTTTACTTGGTTTGCATAGGATATTTCTTGTATTTCGATATAATTTATTTTTGCTTCTTCACTTATTTGTACAAATGGTATTCTACTTTTGAATAGTTTTCGCATTTCTCTTTCTAAAAACCGTATTCTATCGTCCTTGCTTCTTATTGATTCTTCTCTTCCTTCTATTATTCTTTGATTTTTTACATATTGTTCTTTTAAGCTCTGAAATTCATTCATCAATTGCGAATCGTCTTTTCCTCCTTGTATATTAAGTTTTACGTCTGTTAATTTATACTCTTGTTTTAATTCGTTTATATGTTTTTTATCTTTTTCTGTTACATTCCCAAAAATGGTAATGTCTATTTTTTGGTTTTCAAAGTCTATATCTTTTTCATCTTCATCTATGATTACATATCCATCTACTTCTTTTAAATACTTTATTAATTCTTTTGAATTTGTTTTATAATTATTTTTTTGATACAGGTTGTAAAATGTATATATACTTGCTCCTAATACTATTATTGCTACAAATGATGCAAACCTTGCTATGCTTTTTCGTTTTGCGGAGTTGATGTATTTTACCATCGGAAAATGCAAATATTTTACCGTTACAAATGTTGCTAGTGCTATAAATGTTGTATTTATTAAAAACAAAAACATTGCTCCAAAAAAGTAATTCCAATTATGTAATGCTAATCCATATCCTGCTGTACATAATGGTGGCATTAGTGCTGTTGCTATTGCTACTCCTGCTATTGTATTCGTTTGCAGACTTGGTCTACTTATTGCTACTATTAGTGCCAATCCTCCTGCTATTGCGATCATTACATCTCTTACATCTGGTTGGGTTCTTGCATATATTTCTGGTGTTAATTCTTGGAATAATGGTATGCTAAAAAACATAAAGGATACTAAGAGGCTTATTACTAGCATTATTCCTAGGTTTATCATGGAGTTTCTTAGCGTGTCTATATCATTTGTTCCTATGGATAGCCCTACTCCTAATATTGGTCCCATTAATGGTGATATTAGCATGGCTCCTATTACTACTGCTGTTGAACTTACATTTAGCCCTATTGATGCTATAAGTATGGAAAATCCTAAGATCCATGCTGTATGCCCTTTCATTGCTATATTATCTTTTATGCTCTGAATGGTTCCATCTATATCCGTATCTTGTCTTATATCTAAGACTTCTTTTATAAATGTTTTTACACTTTCTACTGCTCCTTTTACATCTTTTTTGGCTTCTTCTTTTGTTTCTTGTATTTTTTTCTCTTGTTCTTTTATTTTTTCTTCCATCACATTTTACCTTTTGGTTTTTTAGGGTGTTTTTTGTTAGGTTAATTTTGCTTTGAATTTTGCTTTTACTTCTGCTACTATTTGTTTTATTTCTTGCTCTTTCTCTTTTGGACATATTAGCAATACATTGTCTTTTTCTACTACTATATAGTTTTCTAAGCCTTGTATTACTACATGTTTTCCTTTTTGTGTCCGTACTATATTATTTTTTGATTCTCTGAATATTACTTCTGCATTTACTACTGTATTTGCTGCTTCATCTTTTGGTAGTTTCTCATATAACGAGCCCCATGTTCCCAAATCATTCCATCCAAATTCTACTGGTAATACGTGTACATTTTTTGCTTTTTCCATTATTCCAAAATCTATGGATATGGATTCTGCTTTTTTATAATTTTCTGTTATAAATTCGTCTTCTAAGGCTGTGTTATATACGTGATTACCTTCTATAAATATTTTTCCCATTTCTGGCAAACTTTGCTGGTATGCTTTTATTATGCTTTTTGTACTCCATATAAATATGCCTGCATTCCATAAATAGGTTCCTTCTTTTATAAAGGATTTTGCTTTCTCTTTATTTGGTTTTTCGGTAAATTTTACTACGTCTTTTATTTCTTCGTTTCCTTGGTATTTTATATATCCATATCCTGTATTTGGATTTGATGGTTGTATGCCTAATGTCATTAATATGTCATTTACTGCACATGCTTTAAATGATGTTTCTATATTTCTTAAAAATTCTACCTCATCTTCTATCCAATGATCTGATGGTGCCACCACCATTACTGCTTCTTTATTTATTGCTTTTATTTTTAATGCGGCATATAATATGCATGGCGCTGTATTTCGCATTACTGGCTCTAATAATAATTGTTTTTCGGTTATGTTTGGTAGTTGTTCTAATACTAAGCTTTTATATCTTCTATTTGTTGATATTAATATATTTTCTGTTGGTATTAATTTTTCGAATCGCTTAAATGTTCTTTGCAATAGGCTTTCTCCTACTCCTAACATATCATGGAACTGTTTTGGATTTTCGCTTGTGCTCATTGGCCAAAATCTTGAGCCTATTCCTCCTGCCATTATTACTGCGTAATAGTCTTTATTCATTTTCTATCTTATTTTATTTTATTTCTACTTCTGCATTTGGATGAAATAGATATTCTCGTTTTGTTCCTTTTTCGGTACACTTATATCGTATTCTTCTTTTTTCTCCTTTTATAAATATACGCTTATTATATGTAAATTCTGTTTTTATTGGAATTTCAAAGATATAATTCTTATCTGACTTTTCATCATATTGTTTTAATGCTAAGGATAGCTTTATATCTGTATCTGTACTTGCTCTAGGGTTTTGTAAATATTTTGCTAGTTTTGGTAGTATGTCGTTTGGGAATATTTCTGGTGTTATTAATGGTAACATTAAGTGTTGGAAATTTGTTTTCCATTCTATTCCATGTGGCTTTACGTTTTTATTTTCTTTATGTGTTACTAAATGTGCTACTTCATGTACTAACGTTATTAAAAACCGATATATATTCATATCGTTATTTATTGTTATTTGTAACTGCCCATTTTTTAACGGTCTAAAATCACCATGCTTTGTTTTTCGATTCCTTTTTATTTTTAAGTGAAATGGATATTTTTCTAATATTTTTTCTACTATTTTTATGGAATTCTCTGGTATGTATTTATGAATTGTTTTGTATTTAGACATCAATTTTATTTGCTGCAAGATACAAAACTATTCTTATTTTATTTACTACTTTATTTTATTATAAAGGTTTGTTTACTTACTGTTTTTTCTGTTTGAATTTTTACAATATATATTCCTTCTACTAATTTTGATGTATCTATTGTATAGCTACTTGGCTCTCTTTCTTTATATACTATTTTTCCTGTTACATCTACTATTTCTATTTCTTTTATTTGTTCAATTCCTGATTTAAATCGAATGTTTATATAGTTTGATGCTGGTATTGGGTATAATTTAAATGTTTCTTTTTCTTGTTCTTCTGTTGTTAATACTATTATGTCTATTATTCCATCTCCATTACTATCTGTACATGCATTTTGTAAATACCATGTATTTGCTCCTCCTGAAAAATCATTCCATGTGTTACTACATCTATATGCAAATTCACTTTCTGGTCTTGTTATTATTGGTGTATCGGTTACTTCTAAGTCTGTTAGAAAATTCATATCTATTTGTGCTGCACTTCCATTTCCTAATGCTACATTTTTTCCTGCCATATTTCCTTCAAATACATAGTCTATCATTGCGTGTGATAATCGGTTTATTGCATATACATCTAATGCATCCCATGGCTGATATCCTGCTGCATTTGTTGTTCCTGTATAACTTACATAGTGATCGGCTTCGTATGAATATGTTTCTGTTGTGCCATCATTATCACTATCATATTGATAGGTTGTTGGATCTGAATATATTCTTACTAAATCTTTTTCGCTATTTGGTATATTTATCAATTCATATACTGCTCTTATTGCTCGCTCATCTGTATTCCATGTATATTGGTCGGTTCTTACATCATCGTTACTTATTTCTATTAACATTTTCACATTGGTTGGATAATTTGTTAATTCTGTTTCTGTCATTAATAGACTATACCATGGTGCTGACATAAATATGAATCGTCCATTTTGCCCCCAATTGTACGTGTCTCCAAATACATTTTTACCTAACCATATTGTTGATCCTGCTCCATAAGAATGCCCCATTAACCCTATTTTACTTGTATCTATCCAGTTTGGATAATGTGTTTGCGCTGTTGTGAGCATCATATTTAATGAATATTGATAACTCTCTACTATATTCCCTGGGTTTCTGTTATATATACTTACTACCGAATATCCTTGACTTGCTATAAAGTGGAAGATTTTTTCATAACTTGCTGCTGGTCTTCCCCAGCCCGAGATAAAAAATACTGCTGGTAATTGTGTTACTGCTACATCTGGATGATAGAAATTTATTATTCCATCATTTGTTACATCGTCTATTTCTGCTTCTTGTATTACTGCATTATTCCCCCAACTTCCGTATCCACTTGTTATCCCGTTTGTTCCATCTTGCAAATCATTATATGATATTTGCGCTTGCATTGTTATTGTTATTATTACCGCTACAAATGTGTATATTTTTTTCATTTTTTATGTCTTTTATTTTATGTAAAGTTAGCCTTTTGTTTGTATATTTTGGCACTTTTGTTACTTAAAAATATTTTTTTATGGTGTTGTGTTTGATACTTGTAATACTTTGCCATTATATATTTTATTTGCTGTTAATGCAAAGTTTGCTATATATTCTGCCATTTGTTCTGCTGTTATTTCGGTTTTATAGTCTGGAAATGCTTCCGTTAACATTTCTGTTTGTACTGCTCCTAAGGCTAATGTATTAAATGCTATTCCGCTTTCTTTATATTCTTCTGCTAATAGTTCCATTAGTGTTATTACTGCTCCTTTTGAGGAACTGTATGCGGATAAGCCTGCAAATTTCATAGTTCCTTGTATGCCCCCCATACTACTTATTGCTACCACATGACTTCCTTTTTTCATATATGGTATGCATATTTTTGTTATTGCTGCTACTGCAAATACATTTACTTTATATATCTCTAAAAAGTCTTGATTTGTTGTTTTTTTAAATGGTTTATGTATTAATTTTCCTGCATTATTTATTAATATATCTACCGTTTTCCATTCCTCTGCTATAAATTTTGATACTTTTTGTATTTCTTTTTCTTTGGTTATATCTACCTGTAATGCGGTTACATTTTCTGGAAATTGCTTTAGTGTTTCTATTTTACGTGATAGTGCTAATATTTGGTATTCTTTTTTTGCATAGTATGCTACTAATGCATATCCTATTCCTCTACTGGCTCCTGTTATTACTATTTTTTTCATTGGATAAATGTATGAAAAAATAACTATTTTACATAAAAAAACACCCATCTTAGATAGGTGTCTCCTTTAATTTGTTGTTTTGTTTTATTTATTTCAATTCTAAATCTACTTCTACATTTACTTTCTCTGCTATTTTTTTTGCTAGTTTACTTTTTACATTTATCCCATAATCTGCCACTAATACTGAAAATTTTGTACTTAAATATACTACGTCATCTACTTTTTTTATTGTTGCTGTTGGGTTTACGCTTTTTGTTACGCCATGAAATGTTAACTTTCCTGAGATTATATATTCTTTTCCTTCTGCTGTTAATTCATCATATATAAATTCTTCTACTTGCCCTGTAAATTTTGTTTTTGGGTACTCTTTTGAGTTTACCCATTTTTTTGAATTAAAATGTTTTTGCATTAATGCTTTTTTAAACTGAAAGCCTTTTATTAATGACAGTACTGCTACCTCTCCATCTTCCATTAATATTGCACTTGTTGCTGTATTTGTTGCTGCTACTGGTTCAAAATTTGGTGTTGATGCTTCAAATTTTATTTGTCCTGTTTTTGTTGTTAACTTTTCCTGTGCATTTATTCCTATTGATATTACTATTGCGATTACTACTAATATTATTTTTTTCATGTTTCTATTATTTGTTTGTTTATTATTCTATTTTCAATTATCGTGCCTATTCTTTTTGCACATTATTTAAGACGTTTATTTTTTTTAGGTCTTACAAAAAAATAAAATTATTATTTGAAATTTTTATTTTATCTTTACGACTACTTTTGCATAACTTTAAATTTATTTTATTATGAAAAAATTATTTTTATTCTTAGTTTTTATTACTATTGCAGTTTTTGTCGCCTATAATTATGTGATGGCTGCTCCTAAAGATGTTGCTTCTACTTCTGCGGATGTTACTATTAATGCTCCTATTCTTGCTAAAGATTTTGCCTCTAGTGAAATTGTTGCTACTGAAAAGTATGCTGAAAAAGTTATTGCGGTTTCTGGTCTTGTTACTGCTGTTGATGATAAATCTGTTACTTTAGATGGTAAAGTAAACTGTGTTTTTAAAGATATTATTTCTGTTAAAAAAGGTGAATCTGTAAAAATTAAAGGTCTTTTTATTGGTTATGATGAAATGTTTGAGGAAATTAAAATTGACCAATGTTCCTTTATTAAATAGTTTTATTCCATATATCCACTATTTGCCCATGCTACTATAACATCTATTTTTGCTTGGTTCATTTTACCTGTTTGTGGCATTATTCCGTTTGCTCCATCTGGTAATTGTATTCTTGTTAGTATATTTCCGTTTTGTGCTTTTTCTTTTACTTGTTCGTATGTTTCTAATGGAAATGGTCCTACTGCATTGTTTCCGCTATTATGACATATTACACAATTGCTTTCTATTATTGTTTTTACGCAATCTGTATATGTAAATTCATCTACACATATTACATTTATTAATTCGGATTCTTTTGTATTTGTACATGATAGTAAAAATATTAAAATTGCTCCTAATATTATGTTTTCTCTTTGTCTCATTTTCTGGTTTTTTGCTAATTTATAAAAAAAGTTTTATTTAGAACGATTCTATTTTAGTATATTTGGTTTTTAAATTCTTTTATAATGATTAGATTATTTTTTTTTCTGTTTTTATTTTTTCCTATTTTTATTTTTTCTCAAGACGATTTGATTAACGATTTAGAAAGTTCTACTTCTGTTGACAAAAAAGTTAATAGCTCTTTTGAAGCGCTTAAAATTATTAATATTGAATCTACCAAAATTGCTGGTAATAAAGAGTTTTATTTATTAATTGCCCATCGTTTTAGTTCTGTTAAAAATGGTTTTGATGATTTATTTGGACTTGATGGTGCTACTATTAAATTTAGTTTTTTTTATGGTGTTAATGATTGGTTACAAGTTGGTTTTGCTCGTAGTAAGTTTAGAAAAACTTATGATGTCAATGCTAAATATAAATTAGTGTCTCAAGTTTATGATGGTTTTCCGTTCACTATTACTGGTTTTAGTAGTGTTGCTGTTAATTCTTCTTTAAAAAAGAGAGATTTACCTAATTTATCTTTTGCTAATAGGTTAACGTATCTTTCTGAATTGTTGATTTCAAAAAAGTTTAATGACAATATTTCTTTACAGATTGCTCCTATTTTTATTCATGAGAATTTGGTAAAAATTTCTAATCAGAGCAATTCTCAATTTGCTATTTCTTTGGCTGGTAGTTTTCGAATTTCTGATAGTTGGTCTATTACTACGGAATATTCTCCTCTTTTTAATAGGGCTTCTAATTCTGATTTTAATAATGCGCTTTCGCTTGGTTTGGATTGGCAGGTTGGTGGACACGTTTTTCAATTAATGTTTACTAATTCACAACAATTAAATGATACGCATTATGTTACTAACGCTACTGGTAATTGGGCTAAGGGTGATGTTTTCTTTGGGTTTAATTTATACCGTGTTTTTTAATTTTTCCTAATTTTTTTTCTTTTTATTGGAATGTGATGTGTTGATATGCTCCTATATCTGTTGGCGCTACTCTATCGACTCCTAATATATCTTTTTGCAATATTATATCGGTTAACACGCTTGTATCTGCTTGTGTATTTGCTGATGAATTTTCTCCTATTATTAATTCCATCTTTCCTTCTGTTGTATCGGTATTATAAAAATTTGGATTTTGATTGTATGTGTTATTTTGATAATTTGTTGTATTATTAAAATCATACAATGGATTATTTGCATATTGATTATTTGTGTCTATAAATTTTATTACACAATTCTTAAACGCATGGTCAAATGTTGTTGTTGTTTCCTTATTTTCTAAACTGTACTCTATATTTTGACTTCCATATATTATACAATTGGTAAAGTTTGCTTGTAAATCTGCTGTAAATATTGTTGTTTGTGTTTCAAACACATCACTTATCATTAATGTTGGGTTTTGTCTGTTTGAATTTCGCCAATAATTTGCCATTGTTGTGTGGTAAAAATTATATGTTCCTCCTAACATGGCTGAAAATGATGCTTTTCCGTTATTTGCTACTACCATATTTTTGGCTGTTATTTTTGCATTCCTTGCTAATATTCCAAAACTTGTTGTGTTATATACTTGTGTGTTATTTACTGCCAATGTCTCGGCTGCTGTTGTTATGTTTGAATCTACTAACAAGCCTATTGTTGCATTTTTGATTGTTGTGTGGTTTAGTTGTGTATTTACACTTCCTTCTCTTAACCATATTGTTCCCCATTGTCCTGATACTTCTGCATATTCTTCTTCTAATCGATCTCCTTGAAATATTACTTGGTTTTCAAATTCTTCTGTTGTTGATTGTTCTCCATTTACTATTAAACTTGCTCCTTCTTGCACTATTATTCCTGAATTCTGATGAAAATATAATCGTGTTCCTGCTTCTATTGTTAACGTTTTGCCTGTTGGTACTCCTACATATCCGTATATTAGATATGGTTTGCTGTTTTGCCATGTTGTATCTTCTAACAAATTTGTTCCTCTTATTGTTAGATTATTTCCTTGTGTGTCTGTTGCCAATATTATCTCTTCATAGTCAAATCCGTTTTCTATTGCTGTTCTATTTGGTCTTATTAAATTTACGTCCAATACTAAGGATTCTAAGGATACTTTTTGCTGATTTAATCCGCCATCAAATAATATTTCATCTTTATACATGAAATTTAGATCGGTTACTTGGCTAAAATCTACTGTAACCTCGGCAAATACATATATACTGTCTTTTGCTAATATGTCTATATTATTAAATATTTTTCCTTCTATTCCATCTATATTTAATCTATAAAAGGAATTATTGCCTCTTTCTAATGTTATTTTTGGTATTGTTATATCGTCACTACTATTATTTTTTATTGTTATTCTACGTGTGCTTGAACTTATATTATCAAATACTCTATTAAAAAATATTGTATCCCGCGAAAATTCTAATGTTCCATTACTTAATACGGTATCAAAATCTTTTCGACATGAGCTCAATGTGATTATTAATACTAGTATTGCTAATTTGAATATTACGTTCATCTGTTTTAAATTTCTCTTTTATAAAAACTAAACTTTTTATATGCTTTTTTATTGCTTTTTTATTGCTTTTATTTCAAATAGCTTATTCCATCGCTTTCCTGTTACAAATAAACGATTGTTTTCGGAATCGTAGGCTATTCCATTTAATACATTATCTTCTCCTCGTTGCCCTGCTTTTTGTTGCAAGCCATTCAAATCTAATATTCCATCTATTGCTCCATTTTTTGGATTCACTATTAATATAATATTTTTCTGCCAAACATTTGCATATATTTCTCCATTTATATATTCTAATTCGTTTAGTTTATCTACTTTTCGTTTGTCTGTATATGTTTCTATAAAATATTCTTCTTTTAATGTTTCTGGATTTAAAAACCACATTCTTTCTGTTCCGTCTGTTTTTATTAAATGTGTTTCGTTATGTGTTAATCCCCATCCTTCTACACTTTTCCCATATCCAAATCCTTTTTCAAATTTAAAATTATCTAAATTATAGATAAAGCCTTCATTACTCTTCCATGTTAACTGGTATATCTTGTTATTTTTTATGGTCATTCCTTCTGCAAAATACTTTGCTTCCAAATCTATTTTGTTGAGCACTGTTCCTGTTTTTAAATCTACTTTTCGTAATGTTGATTCTTTATATTGCCCTGTACTTTCATACAAATACCCATTATGATATTCTAATCCTTGTGTAAATGCTTTGGCATCGTGTGGATATTCGTTTACTATTTCGTAATTATATACTGCTGGCTTTGTTTTTGACAACTTTAATACCGTATTTGTTAACTTTTTATTTTTTTCGCCATAAAATACGATTGCTGATATTATATGTTTCCCTAACCTTTCATTTGACAAATCAAATGTATTTTTGCCACTTGACTTCCCCCCGTTAAGTGCATATAATACAGAGTCTATTGGTTGGTTATTTACCTCTGTCACTTTTACTATTATTTTACCTTCTTTTGGTAACTGTTTTGGTGTTTCTAGTTTTAATTCATATTCATCATTACATGATACTATGGTAAAAATACTAACTAGTAGTAATATTAATCTGACTTTCATTGGTTTTAATTTTGGTGCAAATTAATACTTTATACAAAAATATTTGTTGTTTTTTTCAAAAATATCTTTGCCTTATATCCTTTTCCTTTTTCTAACTTGATATGCTTGTTAAAACTCGTATTTTTTTTCTACTGCTATTTTCATTAAATCTGTATTTGATGCTAAGCCTAATTTGCGTATCATATTTTTTCGATGTGTATCTACTGTGAATTTTGTAATAAATAATGCTTCACTTATTTCTATTGATTTTTTCCCTTCTGCTATTAGTCCCATTATCTGTTTTTCTCGTCTAGATAATACTCCTTTTTTTTGTATCTTCTTATTCTTCTTATCTTTTTCTAAATTCAATATTACATTTGGATCAAAATATTTTTTCCCTTTGGCAACTGCTCTTATTGCTTCTTTCATTATTTTTAATCCTGAATTTTTTAAAATATAACCATGTGCTCCTGCTTTTAACATTTGATTTACTGCTTTTGGCTGGTCAAACATTGAAAATGCTAATACATTTATCTTTGGATATTTTTTTTTTATCTGTGCCGTTGCTGCTATACCATCTAATATTGGCATTCTTATATCTGTTATTACCACATCTGGTTTTAATTTTTTTACCAATTCCACCAATTCTTCTCCATTATTTGCTGTTCCAATAATTTGAATTTCTTCGTTTGACTCAAAAAATGATTGTACTCCATCTATCAGTGCTTGATGGTCTTCTGCAAAAACAACTTTTATCATAATATGTTTTTTATAATCTATTAATAACTGGTACTTCTATTATTATTGTTGTACCCTTTCCTTGTTTAGAATCTACTGTTAAATGTCCATTTAACCGCTCAACTCTATTTTTTACTGTTCCTAAGCCTATTCCATTAAAATTCACTTTTCCATTAGCATTAAATCCAATTCCATCATCTGCTACTATAACTCCTAGCACATCATCAAATAATGTTATATCTATTGTTGCTTTATTTGCATTTGAATGTTTTACTATATTGGTTACTAGTTCTTGTATTACCCTAAATACTCCTATCTCTATTGTATGGTTTATATGTGTTTCTAATCCAAAATCTATTACCTGAATTTCGGTTTTATTTGCCATGGATATATTCTCTGCCAATAACTTTACAGATTCTACTAGCCCTTGTTTTACCATTACTCCTGCGCTCTCTACATGTGACATACTTCGCACTGCATTATATGTTTCGTCCAACAAGTTACCTGTTTTTGTTAATAATGCTACTTGTTTTATATCATTTTTTGCATCTGCCTTATCTATAAAACCATCAAACTGTAATTTTAATACTGCTAATTTACTTCCTAAATTATCATGTAAATCTTCTGCTATTCGTTTTCGTTCTTTCTCTTGTCCTTCAATCATAGCATCTATTGATTTCAGTTCTTGCTCCTTTACTAATGACACTACTTTTTGATATCCTAACTCTTTTTCTTTTTCTGCTAATTCTCGTTTTCTTTGTAAGTTTTTATACATTAAAATTCCCACTATTAAAAATGCAATAAAGGTCCCTAAAACTCCTAATAAAATAATTTTTTGATTCTTTTTTTCTGCTTTTAATTGGATGTTCTCTTTCTCTTTTTTTAATGCCTCATATTTTGCTGTTATAGATAACATTGCAATATTTTGTTCTATTAAATCTATTTTATTTTTATATTCTAAAAATTTTTCTAGGTAAGCATTCGCATTTTTATAGTCTTTTAAATTTTTATAACTATCATACATTAATGCGTATAAATTTGTTAGTGAATTATTTTGCATATTTATTTTTAAAATTGCATCTGCTTGATGTAGCCAACTTAACGCTTCTTTGTATTTTTTTTCATTTGCAAAGGATAGTCCAATGTTAGATTTAGCATCAAATATTTTTTCTTTATCATCTAATAATTCATAAAATTTTAATGCTTTTTTATAAAATATTCTTGCTGAATCTTGATTATTATAATATAGAGAAATTATCAATCCTTTATTATTGTTATTTTTTGCTAAACTCAATGTATCATTAATCTCTTTACATACAGTTATAGCTTTATCAAAATTTTCTAGAGCTTTTTTATAATTCACATCAGTAAAATTCAATACTCCATAACTCATATATGCTTTTATCAATCGTTTTTTATCATTCTCTTCTAATGCATATTGATAGTACTGTCTTAAATATGACTCTAGTTGTTTTATATATAACTCCAATTCGCTTTTAGTTATTTTATCCAAATTCTTTTGAGATTTTAATAATGAAAATTTTGCAAATTGAATATCTGCAATCATTTCTTCATTTTTTATATCTCTAGAAATCTCTTCTGCTTTCAGATAGTATATTAATGCTACATCTTCTTTATTTTGTTTCTCTAAACTTCCTGCAAAAATAAAATACACATTTGCTTTTTGCGAATCATTATAGTGTATTGTATCTTTAAATATTTCGTTTAACTTTATTTTTAATGAATCTATTTTATTTGCACTTAACAACTTTTTCGCGATACTGATCTGATTATTCTCTTGTGCATATAAAAAAATATCAGTAGGTAGCAAGCCTACTGATAAAATTATAAAAATTAATATTTTCTTTCCTATATTCAAGTAATCATCTAATTATAGCTGTATTATTCCTCCTTTAACAATGTGTGGTCCATCTGATTCTGATTTCACTACAGTTTCACATACAGTTGCATTAATATCTATACTATCTACTTTATCGACCATACAGTTATATATATCAGAGTTCAATTGTAACTCTTGTGAGTTATTCATTACAAAAATACGTAATCCATTTCCATTTGCTAATAAATTTGTATCTAAATTTAAGCTCCTTATACTTAATTCATCTTGTATTATATAATTAGTTGGCAGTTCAACTACTTCATTTGTTGCCCCTCTTTCTATAACATATAATATTGCTGAGTTAGTTGCTGTAGAAATATTATAGGTTTTTAATAATTGAAAATCTGCTAATGGAATAGGTATCTCTAAACTAATTTTATCATTTGCTATATCTACCGAAGTAGTTGTATTATTTACCATATAATTATTTTGATACAAACCAGATTTAACTGATCCATCATATGGTAATATTTTAAAAGTTTTTGTTGAATCTTGGTTTTCAATATCAACATTTTGTGTACAGCTATTTAATAATAATATAATAAATAACCCGAAAATTGTGCGTAAGTAAGTGTAGTTTGTCATGGTGTAATATTTAGTGGTTAATAACACTACAAATATATCACATAAACCAACACCAAAAAATACCTAATTGTAGGTATTTTTTAGTGTTTTTTTGTGTTTTTTTATAATAATAAGGAGCTAACAATATTATTTGGTAGCTCCTTGCCAATTAAAAAATCTTGGTTTTATAATTAGCTCCCCTTATTTTCTCTATAAAAAAAGTTCTTCTTAATAAAACTTTCCTTAAGTTATACACTTCAATTGTTACTCTGCAAATTTAACATAAAATATAATATTGAAAAATACCTAATTGTAGGTATTTTTTTAATGATTAAATTTCTATTTTTTCAATGAAAACAGAAATAATATATTGTATATAAGTCTATTACGACTAGTCTTTTGTTTTATTGTGATTTTTTATAAAAATGCAGATTTTAACTTTTCAATATTAAAGTTATTTTTTTTATAAAATACTTATTTAATCATATTTCGTAAACTAAGAAAGCTACCAAATTACTTTGGTAGCTTTCATACTAATAAAAAACATTGATTAAATATTAGTAGTCCCCTCTATTTATTAAAAAATATAGATTTCTAAAATTTTTAGAAAAATATTTAGTAAAAAATTATACTCCAAATGTAAAACATATTATTGTATTAAAAAATACCTAATTGTAGGTAATTTTTAATTTTAATACATTTTAGACACTTCTATGTAATAGGTTGAATTACAAATATATAGTGCATTTTGCAGAGAATTAGTTCTGAATATATTTATTTAGCTTTAAGCGAATTGTTACTTTTTTTGTGTGAATTTTTTATTAACTACACTCTACAAACTAAGAAAGCTACCAAATTACTTTGGTAGCTTTCATACTAATAAAAAACATTGATTAAATATTAGTAGTCCCCCTATTTATTAAAAAATATAGATTTCTAAAATTTTTAGAAAAATATTTAGTAAAAAATTATACTCCAAATGTAAAACATATTCTTGTATTAAAAAATACCTAATTGTAGGTAATTTTTAATTTTAATACATTTTAGATACTCCTGTGTAATATACTGAATTACAAACATATAGTGCATTCTACGGAGAATTAGTTCTGAATATATTTATTTAGCTTTAAGCGAATTGTTACTTTTTTTGTGTGAAATTTTTATTAACTACACTCTATAAACGGAACAGTCTCAAAACTTGTGGGATTTTTTAGATTAGGCAAATAATTTTTGTAATCTAAACATGAAGAAATCCACTTTTCTTACTCCTCTTAATTGAGTTCTAAAACCTTTTATTTTAGCGTTA
>Ga0256840_1000309_pt1 | contig 49817 bp, 57 predicted proteins | sample 355202metaG_FD_185969 | JGI IMG/M metagenome (GOLD analysis project Ga0256840, IMG submission 185969) | Hydrothermal vent microbial communities from Mid Atlantic Ridge, Atlantic Ocean - 355-202 | ecosystem: Environmental > Aquatic > Marine > Hydrothermal vents | place: Atlantic Ocean: Mid...
CTTTGATCCGCTCTAAAGTGATAAACAACTAATGCTACTTGCCTCTTCACTCTTTTTACTTACCTTGACCTTTGTCATATGGCAGCCTAAAGGACTACAGATAGGCACTTCTGCTGTCATAGGTGCGATACTTGCACTCATCGTTGGTGTAGTAAGTTTTCAAGATGTCTACACGGTGATAGACATCGTTTGGGATGCTACGCTTGCCTTTATAGGCATCATCATCCTCTCTATGGTACTTGACGAGATAGGCTTCTTTGAGTGGGCAGCTATAAAAATGGCGAAACTCTCAGGAGGTTCTGGTAACAAGATGTTTGTTTATATCTTACTGCTTGGTGCTTTGGTTGCTGCATTTTTTGCTAACGATGGAGCAGCACTCATACTCACACCTATACTCCTAGCCAAGATGAAATACCTAAAGATGAAACCTCTAGCCATTTTTGCATTTTTAATGGCAGGAGGGTTCATAGGTGACGCGGCATCAAACCCTTTGGTGATTTCAAACCTTACCAACATCGTTACTGCTGGCTACTTCGACATAGGTTTTGTGGAGTATGCAAAAAATATGTTTTTACCAAACCTTTTGAGTATCTTCGCTTCCATTGTCATTTTATGGATATACTTTAGAAAAGACATTCCACTCACAGTAGATGTCACACAACTCCCTGAAGCTTCTTCTGTCATAAAAAACAACACCATGTTCAAGCTCTCTTGGTGGTTTTTAGGACTACTTATGCTTGGGTATTTTGTGGGGGACTATTATGATTTACCCATTTCTGTCTTTGCTTTGGGTGGTGCTTTAGTATTTTTAGCCATTGCAAACTACCATAAAGCTGTACAACCCATGCAAACCATAAAAGAAGCCCCTTGGCAAGTGGTGTGGTTTAGCATCGGGCTTTATGTTGTCGTGTATGGGCTTAAAAATGCAGGACTTACTGATGTCATAGCCTCATGGATAGTAGCACTTCAGTCTCAAGGAGAAACTGTAGCCATCATAGGTACAGGTTTTCTCTCTGGTATCATCTCGTCTATTATGAACAACATGCCTACTATAATGATAATGGACATTGCCATAGACAAAGTGGGCTATGTGGGCAACGAAGCACTCGTCTACGCAAACATACTAGGCTCAAACTTAGGACCCAAAATGACCCCTATAGGCTCACTCGCTACCCTACTTTGGTTGCATGTCTTAGCACAAAAAGGTGTGAAGATAGGCTGGGGTGAGTACATGAAGGTAGGACTGGTGATTACACCACCAGTTTTGTTTGTTGCTTTGTTGGGATTGATTTAAGCCAAAGATACATAACATTATTTTTGTACTTTTTTGTTATAATGATGTAAATTTATTTACATCAAAGGTATACTATGTTCCAGAGTAACACATCAAAAGAGATTTTATATATATTTTTATGGTTAGTCGGTATCATATTTTTCTATGGCTTGGTTCATACATTTATACTTGAGCCATCACAACATAAAAGTGAAACACACTCTACAAAACATACACTAAAAAGTCAAATAACGCATCCAGATAAGTCTCTTGTATCTAGTGAAAAGATACCCGCTAAAACAAATATAAAAAAACCATCTATACCCACTATCCCAGAAAAAATAAAGACAAGTATTCAAAAATCTCTTAAAAATAAAACAAACACACATACTGTCGAGAAAAAAGAGTTACAAGCAGTGAATCCTAAAACTATTTCTATACTAAGTATACCTAGCGCACCAAATGTACCTTCTATACTCACACTACCAAGTGTAAAAAAAGTAGTACAAAAGCAACATACTATAAAAACTGTGCCAGCAAAGATTCCCACAGTAGATACAGAAAAAGTTTTGCCAAGTAAAAAAGAAACATTACGTGCTGATGCAGTAGAAAAAGTATTGAGTAAAGATATAGATGTAAAACGCATAGAGACTAGTCGTCAACAAGTGAGACAAGAAGCTGAAGATATACGTAAGGAAGCCATCAAACTCTTAGGGCTATAATACTCACTCTTCTACATCAGCTAAGGTCAATGCAAAAAGCACATTCACACCAGAATCTATCAGTACTTTTTGTGCTTCTTGTAAAGTGATTCCTGTAGTGATGATGTCATCAACAAGTATGACATCTATATTTGACTCTCCTTTATAGACAAAGTCTCTTGGATTGTTTACTCTAAACTGTAAATCTTTCCCTGAATACTTCACCCTATTTCGAGCCATAAGGCTAGCATGCAGTGGTATGGAGTGTTTGGTTTTCATGGCATGAGTAAGTAATGCCACATGCGAGTATCCACTCTTTACATATTCATCTATACCAACCACATACACATCTCTGTCATCTGATTCAAGGAACTCATGTATAAAAGGCTTCATAGTCATGCGTGCTAGTGATTTATAGATACGGTACCCTTCAGGTTTATGTTTAGTAAGTAAGAGTGATTCTAACATAGAGTACTTGTAAAAAGAAATGACATCCAATATACCTATTTTTCTAGTTGACATTGTAGTACGTAGTAGTTTATTTTTACACACATCGCAAACAATGGGGAAACTTAGCTTTGCACAGACATAACAACGCATGAGTATAGCTATAAACCCAAGTTACGCATAAAATTTCCTGCAATGATATGTGCTCGTTCTTTAAACTTCTCAGCAATTTTCTCTACATACATTTCATCTTGTGTTTCATCAAACATCTTTAGCCATTGCTCAAATGTTTCGCGTTTTACATCACCTAGCTGCGTATGTGGTAAAAAAAGTTGCCTAGTGTATTTTGGTGTACCAAAAGCAATAGCCGTCCAAAACCCAACAAGTATTTCTAAGTGCTCTACCCAATGTTCATTGGTCATATCATCCCCAAGTTTAGCAATAAAAAAAGGTCCTACTTTGTCGTCTTTGAACACTTTTTCATAAAAATTCATCACGAATATTCTTACATTCTCTTGAGTTATTTTTTCTGCTTTAATGACATCTACCTTCATTCTATAATATATCTCTAAGTACCATTGCATAGTGTAATACAATAAGATTTAGTAAAAAAATACCCATGGATGAACCTTTAGAAAAGAGCCTTTGTAGAGGCGTTTTTATTTTATGTAGCGTCAACATAGAAATAGTCATATGTATCACAGTTAGCACAAAAATAATAGCAACTATTTGCAGTTTAATACGTAACGCATCTATGACTTCATTGGTCACATTAGAAAACAGAATATCGATCAAGCCATTATTATGTATCATAGTGTAGCCTGTAAAAAGCAAAATAACAAGTGCACCCATTTCAAAATAACCATAAATAGGACCTATGCGAGGGTACACCGCATCTTGATCTTCTTTTTTTCTAAGGCTCACACCTAAAACAAACATAAAAAAAGCCCCACCAATCCAGGCAATCGCCGCAACAAGGTGTAAATGTATCGCCCAACCCATCTAATCTGTTGCTTTATTATGATGCCCCATCGTACAATACTCTTTTGCATTATCAGGAGTAAGAGGGACAAGTTTATTGGGGTCAATATGTGTATAATACTTCGTCTCTTCAGAGATTAAGAATATTTCTATACCTAAATCATGTAACTTCTCATAGGTTTTATACCCCAAATCTTTTACATAGAGTGTATCCACATCGTAAAGTATGAAGTTCTTAAAAAAAAGTGCCGACTTATCTGTTTTAAAATGGTTTTCTTGTAGCACAATACCTGATTGGGGGTCTATAAAAACAAACATAGGTGCTTTTCTGAAACCTTTAGCGATGGTTTTTTCGTCAAGTTCTACAGGAATGAGTATCATAAAACCTAACTATCCAACTTTAGTACAGCCATAAATGCCTCTTGTGGTACTTGTACCTTACCTATAGATTTCATACGTTTCTTACCTGCTTTTTGTTTTTCTAAAAGCTTTCTTTTACGTGTAATGTCCCCACCATAACATTTTGCAGTCACATTTTTCCCCATAGACTTCACGTTAGAACGTGCTATGACATTGTTACCAATACTCGCTTGAATGGCAACTTCAAAAAGCTGTCTAGGTATGAGTTCTTTGAGCTGTCCTACAAATGCAAGACCTCGTGTTCGTGCTTTATCCTCAGGGACAATGATAGACAGTGAATCTACAATATCTCCTGCCACACGAATGTCAAGCTTTACCAGTTTGCCTTCTCTAAACCCTATAGGTTCATAGTCAAAACTCGCATACCCTTTAGTAATAGACTTTAACTTATCATAGAAATCTAAGACAATCTCATTCATAGGAATATCATATTCAAGTAGTACTCGTGTTTCGTTCAAATAGTCCATTTTTATCTGTATACCGCGTCTGTCATTGAGTAATTTAATAAGATTACCCACATACTCTTGTGGTGTTAAAATTGTCGCTTTCACATAAGGCTCAAATATGCTAGATATTTTTTGTGGCTCTGGTAGTTCTGAAGGGTTTTGAATGACCAATTCTTCACCATTGGTTTGTTCTACTCTATACACAACTGTGGGTGCAGTAGCAATAAGTTCAAGATTAAACTCCCGTTCTAGTCGCTCTTTTATGACTTCCATATGAAGCATACCTAAAAACCCTGTTCTAAAGCCAGAACCAAGTGCCATAGAACTTTCTGGCTCAAAAGAGAGTGATGAGTCATTAAGTTTGAGTTTATTCAGTGCATCACGCAAGTCTTCAAAACGGTCAGTCTCTATTGGATATATACCTGCAAAGACAAAAGGTTTTGCAGGTTCAAAACCATCAATAGCGTTAGCTGTAGGATTTTTTGCATCAGTAATGGTATCTCCTACTTTTAGAGAATCAACAGTCTTTAATCCCATAACAACTATGCCTATTTCCCCTGTGCGTATTTCATCTGTTATCACAGGAGCTACAGGGTTTGGGTACATGAGCTTAAGAACTTGGTGTTCATCTTTTGTACCCATTACTTTAGCCATTTGACCCTTGCTTATTTTTCCATCAAATACACGTATAAGTGCCAGTGCACCCAAATAGTTATCAAACCATGAGTCATAAATAAGTGCTTTGAGTGGTGCAGCGTCATCACCTACTGGTGCAGGTATCCGTGCAACTATACTGTCGACAAGTTCTGCTACACCCTCGCCAGTTTTAGCTGAGACAAGATTATGTTCTGTAGCATCTATACCTATAGCTTCTTCTAGTTCAGAAAGTACTCTATCTGGGTCAGAAGCGGGCAAGTCTATCTTATTGACTACAGGCAAAAGTTCTAAGTCATTTTCTATGGCAATATATACATTGGCGATAGTCTGTGCTTCTACCCCTTGAGCAGCGTCAACTATGAGTAAAGCGCCATCAGATGATGCTAAAGAACGGCTCACTTCATAAGAGAAATCCACATGACCAGGTGTGTCTATGAGATTAAGGATATAAGCTTCACCATCTTTTTTATAGTCCAAACGTACAGACTGTGCTTTAATGGTAATGCCACGTTCTTTTTCTATATCCATAGTATCCATCACTTGTGCAGACATTTGTCTGTCACTCACTGCCCCACATTCTTGTATGATACGGTCAGCCAACGTAGACTTACCATGATCAATATGTGCGATAATAGAAAAGTTACGAATGTTCTTCTGTGGTACTTTATTTGACAAATGATTTCCTAACAGTTAGTATCTTATGAATTTGACTCAAAAAGTGAATTTACACTCTCATTATTATGTACACGTCTTATCACTTCCCCAAGCATTGTTGCTGTAGAGAGCATTTTAATCTTTTTAGAACTTTTAGTCATAGGAATTGTATTGGCAACCACAAGTTCATCTAAAGCCCCCTCTTCTATACGTTCATAAGCAGGACCTGAAAGTACTGGGTGTGTACAGCATGCCATCACGGAATTTGCACCCAACTCTTTGAGTGCCTGTGCCCCCTTAACCATAGTACCTGCTGTGTCAATCATATCATCTATAAGAATAATATCTTTACCTTTAACCTCACCTATGACATTCATCACTTCAGATTCATTGGCTTTTTCACGACGCTTATCTACTATAACCATATCAAGCCCAAGCTTTTTTGCAAAGTATCTTGCTCTTGCTACCCCTCCTATATCTGGAGACGCTATCACTGGATTTTTAAAATTTTTAGCTTTTATATAGTCCATAAATAAAATAGCCCCATAAAGATTATCAACAGGAATATCAAAAAAACCTTGTATTTGTGAGGCATGTAAATCCACAGTTACCATACGAGTGATCCCTGAAGTTTCCATGAGGTTTGCTACAAGTTTTGCAGAGATAGGCACACGAGGAGCTGCCTTTCTGTCTTGTCTTGCATACCCATAGTACGGCACAACTGCAGTGATAGACTTCGCTGATGAACGTTTCAATGCATCCGTCATAATGAGTAATTCCATTAAATTGGAATTTGCAGGTGCAGACGTAGGCTGAATAATGAACACATCTTTACCACGTACAGATTCTGATATCTGTATAGAAATCTCTCCGTCAGAAAAACGCTTGATACTCGCTTCACTTAAAGGCATTTCAAGGTAAGTTGCTACCTCTTTAGCGAGTTCAGGGTTGGATGTTCCGGAAAAAAGCATATATCCGCTCATGATAAGACCTTATGTGGGTAATTTGTGTACGCGTATTTTACACAAATGTTGATAAAAAGGGGATTTAAAGCCAGCTCATATTACACTTACGCAATTAAAATGATAGATATGGATACAAATAATGCGAAAATTCTTTAGAAATCTTGCCAGTAAAAAAGATAAATTTGACCATTTACTTCAAAAATATAAACTTCCTAGAGCCTATTTTAATATCAATAGGAAAATGGTAACACGTGGTGTTGCCATAGGGCTGTTTTGGGGTTTTATTCCTATGCCTATGCAAATGTTAGCTGTTCTTGCCACGACCCCTTTTATACGCTTCAATGTTCCCTTAGCTATCATCATGGTTTGGCTCTCCAATCCTTTTACTATGCCTTTTATGTACTATGTTGAATACTTGGTGGGTAATTTCTTGTTAGGCGCTGAGGGCATAAAAGATATGGAACTTACCATAAAGTGGTTTTCTGAACATATAGAAGATATATTTGTACCACTTTATGTGGGTACTGCATTTTTTTCTATTGTAGTTTCAACGCTTGTTTATTTTTTACTTAATTGGTTATGGGTACGCTCAGTCAAAGAAGAAAAATATGAAAAAAGTAGAACGAAAAAAGAACGAAAGAAATAGAATACTGCATAATAAATAATAATATTAAATATTTATTATTTAAAAATTAAAAATTAAAAAGTAAACGAAACAGTTATAGCCCCTAACATGGCGCCTATTCCCCAAGATTGCATATCTGATACACTATAGTTTTTATCATACATATTTTCTTTTAGCATCCCAAAAACGACACCTGAAAGTATTCCTAAGAAAACAGATTCATTCTTAGAAAAACCTTTGCTTTTTGCAAATTTCGTTACGCTTCCTGATATTACACCATTTATTAAGAAATGTGATATATTATCTCTTTGTTCAAAAAAAGGTTTATCCTTATCATCCCAAGCATTCGCATCGAAACCAAGTAATGGCATTGTTATAAAGACAATCAATATAATTTTTTTTAGCAAATAACTCCACCACCTAACATTTTATCTCCCTCATAAAAAGCTGCTATTTGCCCACGAGCTAATCCAAATACTGGCTCATTGAGGATAACATAAGCCTTCTCTGCTTCTATCTTAACGTGACAAGAAACTGCTTGGGTACGGTAACGTACTTTAACCGTACAGTCAAATTCTGTTAAATCTTTAAAAAGGTTGAGCTGTTTGACTTCAAAGGCATTGGCTTCTAGTTTCTCTTTCGTACCCACTACTATTTGGTTTTTTTCAGGTTTTATCTCTAGCACGAAGTGTGGATCATGTGCTCCATCAACTGTAAAGCCTCTACGTTTTCCGATGGTATAATGCATATACCCTTTATGTGTACCTACTACATTTCCTTCAGTATCTATAGTCTCTCCTGGCATATCTATATCCATATGCCGTGCAAGTACTTCGTCGTAGGTATTTTCTACAAAACAGATTTCAGAACTCTCAGATTGTGTTGCGAAATCCTGTAGTACTTCTATGTTAGCAGCATAGGCTTTTACATCTGGTTTTATCCAAGTACCTAGTGGGAATATAAGTCTAGGAAGTACTTCTTTTTTCACTTCACAAAGAAAATAACTTTGGTCTTTGTTGGGGTCTTCGGCCATATAGATAAACTCGCCATCACATTTTATATAGTGCCCCGTTGCTATAAAGTCTGCACCTATAGAGTCTGCAAACTCTACCATTTTGCCAAACTTTATCGTACGATTACACATCACACAAGGGTTTGGTGTTAGTCCCTCTTTATAACCTTCTACAAAATAATCATAGACATTTTCTTTAAATTCTTCAGCAATGTCATAATAGTTGACCTTAATCCCAAGGTAATCCGCTACTCTTTGTACCTTGGTAAAGTTTTCTTCATGGTATCCAGGTTTATTGTGTAGTTTCATATACACACCTTCTACCTCATAGCCTTCTTTTTGCAGGAGTATGGCTGTGACTGTAGAGTCTACACCTCCACTCATACCTACTAAAACTTTACCTTTACACATCATACACCTTTGTGATTTCTATGGCTATTTCGCTATCAACTTCTATAAGTTTTCCTTCTGCTGTTATATCACTATTAACATTAAAAACTTCAACAGTGTCAAATAGATTATCTTTCAATGTTAGTCTAGAACCAACTTCAAATTGATGCACCTCTATTTTAGAAAACACACATTTTACTTCTTCATATTTGGATTTCTCTAAAGGAATGAAATCCATATCATGAATAGACGCAATTTCAAACTCCTCCTTGCCATTATTTTCTACATATATAAGCTTAGCATACCTACTTACTTTATGCGTGCTATCATTATGAATCACTCTAAGTTCTAAGGTATCTAAAGCAAGTAAAAAAACATCTCCTGTAGATAATCTTTTTAATGTCGACTTTTTTACATTAAACAAAGGAAGGGTCAATTCAAACTCAGGATGTACTTTTTTATTTTGCATCATTTTTTCTAAAAGTACAGCTTGGGTTTCAGCCTTCATCTATATCTCCGATAAATTTTTCTAAAAGAAATTCTTTATCTGCGAACATCAAGTCATCAGGGACTTCTTGACCTATGGAAAAATAACTCATAGGTAACTTGTAGAGCAACATAAAGTTCAACAAAGTACCAAAATGTTTTGTTTCATCAAACTTTGAGATAATCAATGAATCCAAATTTAAAAATGAGAAGTTATTATAAATATCTTCCATATCTTCATACTTAACTGTTGCAGAAAGCACTAAATTCACTTCTATTTTCCTTTGCGATTTTGTCTTCACATATTCAACAGTTTTGATAAACTTCTGCGTATCATAAGGAGACATACCTGCTGTATCAACAAGTACTACATCATAACTTTCTAATTCTTGGAGTTTTTCTTCAAAATCATCTGTACTGTCTATACTTATATGTTCAACTTGCATAATTTTTGCATAATGTTCTAATTGCTCGATGGCTCCCACTTTATAAGAGTCAAGATTAAGCAAAGCAACTTTATAGGGCTTGTCTAGTAAATAGGCATATCTTGCTGCAAGTTTAGCTATGGTAGTTGTCTTCCCCACACCTGTGGGACCTACTAACATCATGATTTTAGGGACAGAAAAATCTTCTTCTTTTATCTTCAATGCTTCATCTATCTCTTCTATGAGATACGAAGCCAACAACTTAGCATCTTCAATAATATCTGTTCCTACTAAAGACTGGAAAGTACTCTCAAGCCATTGGGTTGAAATACCTTTTTTTATAAAAAGTTTTTTGACATCACTTAAAATAGTACTCTCTTTTTCAATACCTTGGTAGATATCATCTTTTAAAAATTCTAGTTGCTCTTTTAAAACACTAATCTCAGAAAGCAACACTTCATCTTCACTCTCTTTGTCAGATACAAACCGATGGTCACCGAAGGTACGCTCTTTAAACGCATTTTCAGAGACAGAAATGATGACTTCACAACGTAATACACCATCATCATACTTAATCTGTTTTGCACCAGCCAGAGTAATATTGTCTTCACCATATTTCTCTACTGCTTGTTCATATGCCTCTTTAGGACTTGAAGCAACAAACGTTTCATTTATCATTTTTTTCCTTTATATAACGTTTTCATATACGCTAATGGCATAAGCACTGAAACTCTTTCTTTCCATTTTGGGTGGGGTAAAATCAATCTTTTTGTGTCCATTTTTATATCTTCATAAAATAATATATCAATATCAAGTGTACGAGGAGCATTCTCAAAGGAACGTTTTCGTCCAAAGTATCTTTCTACACGTAATAAATAATGCAATAATTTTCTAGGTTTAAGCATCGTTTCTACTAAGAGTACAGCATTGTAAAAATCTTCTTGCTCAGTATATCCAAATGCTGGGTTTTTAATAAGAGGTGAACTCTCAACTATATTCACAAATTTAGAGCGTTTAAAGTACCAAAAAAGATGTTCAAGACGACGAGGTGTATCACCTATATTACCACCAATACCTAAAAGGGCTTTATATCTATCTTTACTTTCTGCTTGATGTGGATAGTGAGTGGTGTATAAGACTGTATAATTTTCATCAAGTACTTTTTTCCTTACCATATCCTCACCTAATTTCCAGACATCACTTTTGCTTTACCATCTACCATAGAGACCATATCTTCAATGCGTATACCAAACTCACCCGGTATATAAATACCTGGTTCGATGGTATACACCATACCATCTTCTATGATAGTGTCTGACTTAGATGAGATGTAAGGCATTTCATGAATATCAAGTCCCACACCATGACCTGTAGAATGGACATAAAACTCTCCAAAACCTGCCTTTTCCACGATGTCTCGTGTAAGTGCATCTACTTTTTTAGCTTTCATCCCAGAACGAGCTTTACTTATGGCATTATCATGGGCTTGAAGTACTGTATCATAGGCTTTTTGTATTTTCTTACTTTTGTATGCCTGCTGGGTCTGAAATACTAAATCTTTACTAGCATGCACAGTACGTGTTCTATCAGAACAATAACGTTTATACTTTAACCCCGCATCAACCAAAAGTAAATCACCTTTTTTTAATACGGTATCAGTGGGTAAGGCATGAGGTCTTGCTGCATTTTTATTTATAGCCACAATAGGGTCAAAACTAAGTTCATACTTACCAAAATCAGCAAAAATGCCTTTAGCCATATGTGTTAAAGTATACTCATCTTTTCCAAATCCATTTTTTTGAAACGCTTTAGAAAGCTGTTTAAACGCTTTGGCTCCAAGTTTCACTGCTTTTGCAAGTATCACTAACTCTTCATCTGTTTTGATAATGCGTTTTTTATGAGAAAAATCAAGCTCTGGTTTAAACTTCACCTTACAGTTTTCACTGACCCGTTCAAAGCCCGCTACTGTCCACTCTTTAGGATCAAAAATAACTTTTTTTACTTTATATTTTTTGAGTAACTTCACAGCTTCACCATACAAGTCACCATTTATACGAACTTCTGCCCCAACAACATTTTCATCTGCATCTATGGTGTAGCGACTGTCAGTAATAAAATACGCATCAGACCCTAGGCGTAGATAAAGTGCATTATCACAGCTATACCCGCATTCATAATACATGGCATTTTCATCTTTAAGCATATAGTTCATGGTGAGCCTTTTACAAAATTATTTTTGATTCGCTTTTGCTTGTTGTTCTCTCAAGGCAGATACTTCTGCAAGTATCTGCGTCATACCAACCATTGCCAAGTGATACCCAAATGGACCCATACCACTTATTTGTCCTGCACATACAGGTGCTGTAAGAGATGTATGTCTAAACTCTTCTCTTTGGTAAATGTTTGAAAGGTGTACTTCAAGCGTTGGTATCTGCACAGCAGATATAGCATCACGTATAGCAATAGATGTATGCGTATATGCAGCAGGGTTGATAATGATACCATCCGCATCACCTATACACTCTTGTATGCGGTCTACTATCTCACCTTCCAAGTTTGACTGAAAAAACTCTATCTCAGTTTTATTTTGCTCAGCAAATGCCTTCATTTGTCCATGAATATCTTCTAATTTCATTGGGCCATAAATATTTTGTTCTCTGACACCTAACATGTTCAGATTTGGACCTTGGATAACAACTATTTTCATTTTATACCTTGTAATTTATTTGAATGTATTTTATCTAAAATTGGTTTAATAGTGCGAAACACACTATGCCTCTTTGATAATAACAACCTCATCTCCAAGACAAAGTCTCCCCTCTTCAACAGGACGCACAAAAATACCACGATTTCCTCGAAGCACATCTGGAAGTTCAGGAGACAGTGCAGAAAGATAGCCATAAGCTTCACAAGGACCAGTCACTTCCATCATCACCTCACCTATCTCTATCACTGAACCTTTTTTTAGTCCATAAAGATCTATATCTACATAAATATTTTCTAGTAACACACCTTCAGATATCACAAGTTCTGCCTCTTCTACAAGGTCATAACTCTTTTTAGAGACTATCATGATGACCTTATCTTCTGAGGTATTATGGTTCATATCACCCACAATACCTCCCTCATCTACATCTAAATCATCACACTCCATACGATGTCCATGACGTATCATGTCAGGCATTGTCATATAAAGCTTTAGTACTTTTCCACTTTTTGCATTACTCATAGTAACTCCTTCAAATTATAATAAATGATACTAGCCAAAAAGGTATTACATTCACCTAACATCTCTTCTGATTGACATCTATACACCTCCATGTTACAATACAGAGAGAATTTTAATCCAAATTGGGTTTAAGGACACATAAACATGAACATAATCAACGCAGACTTTATTTACACACCCACGGGATACCTTAGTAACCAAGCTGTGGCATTTACTGACATCATTCAAGACATTGGTTCACTTGAAGTATTAGAAACCAAGTACCCAGATGCTAACATCATTCAAACAGAGCCAGACTCAGTACTCTACCCAGGGTTCATAAACACCCATGTACACCTAGAGTTTTCAGCCAATAAAACATCGCTTAAGTATGGTGCATTTATGCCCTGGCTAGACTCCGTTATAGAGCACAGAGAAGACTTAGTGGCAGCATCTAACAATGATGTGATGATAGAGGAATGTACTGCTATGTTACGTTCAGGCATTACAACCTTTGGAGCCATCTCAAGCTTTGGTAACGAACTGGAAGTCTGTGAAAAGACACCGCAACGTGTAGTCTTTTTCAACGAACTCATAGGTTCAAATGCACAGTATGCAGACATGCTTTATGCTGACTTTATGGAGCGTGTAAAGGCTTCACAGTCTTGTGACAAAGCTTCTCTCATCACCCCTGCTATAGCTATACACTCCCCTTATTCTGTACATCCTATACTCTTACAAAAAGCAGTGAATGTAGCTAAACAACATAAGTTACCGTTAAGTGCACATTTTTTAGAGTCACAAGCAGAGAGAGTGTGGTTAGAAAAAGGAGAAGGTGAACTCAAAGGCTTTTTTAAAAAGTACTTTAACACTGAAACTCCCGTCACCAACATACAAGAGTTCATGTATGCTTTCGATACCTACCCTACACACTTTACACATTGTACACAAGCCAACGAAGCTGAACTAGACTACCTAGCACAAATGGGACACTCTATAGCCCATTGTCCACGAAGTAACCGTTATTTAGGTGTAGGTAGACTACCTATAGAAATACTCCAAGAGTTAGAGATGAAATATAGCGTTGCTACTGATGGATTAAGTTCCAATGATTCACTAAGTATTTTAGATGAAATGCGTGCAGGCTTGATGCTACATCATCAAGCACCTATAGAGAAATTGGCATCAAAATTTATCCAAGCAGTCACCGCGGATGCCGCGGATATTTTAGGACTTAATAACGGTCGTATAGAAGTAGGAAGAGTTGCAGACTTCGCTGTAGTAACCTTACCTGAAATACCCAAAAGAGAAGAAGAATTGGCACTTTGGACAGTACTTCATACCCAAAAAGTTTCTCAGGTTTTCATTGCTGGCAAAAAAATTCAAGAAGTCTAAAAGCTTAAAGGCTTTTCGCAGCTTGCAAAAAATCCCCAGCTATACTCAAAGGGTCTTCAAGCCCAATGGAAACGCGTATAAGCCCTTCACTCACCCCTAAGAACTTACGTGCATCCTCATTAAAATCAGAGTAGATGGTACTTTGCATGTGTAGTGCTAAGGTTCTGTTATCTCCTATGTTGGCTGTTTGTATGACGGTTTCAAGCTTGTTGAGTAATGTAAAGGCTCTGTCTTTTGTGCCACAGTCAAGAGTTAACAAAGGACCACAGCCATCAGAAAAATCTTTTTTATAACGCGCATTATCAGGACTGCTACTTAAACATGGGTGGTTTACACTGATACCCTTTGGTAACTTTTTATCGAGTATAAAAGCGATGCTCTCTACAGATTTATTGACACGTTCTACACGTAAAGAAAGCGTCTCTAGCCCTATCATGGTCATAAAAGAACCAAAGGCATTGGCAGTCATACCTAAGTCACGAATGGCTCTTTTTTTACAAATGGGAATAAAGGCTTTTTTGCCCATCTTTTTTACTATTTTATGCACGTCAGCATACTTAGGGTTAAGTAGTTTATCGCCACTTTCTTTTACTTCTCTAAACACAGCCACACCACCAAGAGCTGCTGAATGACCAGACATATTTTTAGTACTAGAATGCACTACAATGTCTGCACCCATAGTAAGTGGTCTTAAAAGCAAAGGTGTAGGTGTGTTGTCTATGACCAAAAGCGTTTCGTACTTGTTACATAAGTCTATGATGCCTTGTATATCTGGCAGAGTCAAAGAGGGATTACCTACTGACTCCATAAGTACCATCTTTATGCCTCGTTTTAGTGCAGACTCGATGTGCTCAAAATCATCTACCGTACAAAAGCTATTACTCACAGAAAAACGCGCCAGTGTATCATTGACCAAAGCATACGTACCACCAAAAAATCCACCGATACAAAGTAGTTCGTCTCCAGCTGATAAAAAGGCTGTACAAACCATAGAGATAGCCCCCATACCAGAAGACGTAGCTATGGCTCCAAAGCCACCCTCCATTTTGGCGACTATACCTTCTAGTTTTGCATTGGTAGGATTGCCTACTCTTGCATAGAGTGGTTTATTGACTTGTGCAGCAAAAATGCCTTCAGCTTCCTCAGCATCTACATAACCAAAAGCAGCAGAAGGTGTGATGGTTGGTGCTACGGGGCCTACTTTGTTACCTACTTCATGTACAAGTAGCGTGTTAAAATATTCAAAATCAGTGTTAGTATTCATAAGTGTTCCTATATAGAGTAGTCTAGTGTTTGTGTTACTTTAAGTTGATAGTTTTTAAGTGTAGAGAGTGGTATATCAAAGGCTGATGAAACATTCCCTTTTAAATCTTTCCAAAAAAGTTTCAATGCAGGGTTGTCAGTTTTACAAATATCAGAAAACATATCTGTTTCCAAGATAAGCATCACGTCTTTTAGACTTACATCTTTCAAGTCTTTAGCGAGCTTGTATCCACCATAAGCACCTTTTATGCTCGTCAATATACCTTGTTTTTTAAGTTCTAAAAGTATCTGTTCTAAAAAGTTCTGAGGTATGTTGGCATTTGCAGAAATATCTTTAATCTTCAAGACATCATCTCCTTGAACTTGACTCAGTTCATTGAGTGCGGCAACGCCATAAATTGTTTTACTTGAGATTCCTATCATAGTATGTGTACCTTTTATGCTGCTCAATAAAAAATAGAAATTTAAGGTCTATTTTTTCATGGGACTTACGATTTGTATGGCGTAGTATATCTTACATCCTATACAAAAATCAAATACAGTTTCAAATACTGCACAAATAAAAAGTATACCCACGATAAAAGTCGCGGGATGTGTCAGTTCAATCAAAAAAAGTAAGACTAAAACACTCGATATCGCTAACCCCAAATATAAAGCAAAACGTTTAGGTGCTTCATCACAAAGTTTAGGTTTTACTTTCCAAAAATTAAGCAGTGCTGTTGCTATCATATGAAAAGGGCTCAAATGTGTCAAACGTACTGTTCTCATAAGAAAATCAAAGAGTAAAATAATAGCCATAAACATATTACCTGTCAATAAAAGCATAATCGAAAACAGTGCAACTTGCAAAGAGATGATTCTTACTATATTACTATCAACACGTGTTAATGATATGGGGCAAGATTGATACATTTTAATTCCTTACGCTAACGCTTCCATAAATAAAGTGACATTTTACACAAAAAACTTTCAGAAACCCTAGCAATAACAAGTATGCATCTCTCATTGTAGAATAAGTACAATAATTCAGAAGACAAAAGTAAATGAAACATACATATATTGTTATGCTAAGGTTTGTAAAAACATTTAACTTTAAGTATTCTAACGGAAAAAAATATTAATGTCAAGTAAATCTATTGTTTTTATTAAATTTAAAATATTTCACCTCTTCTTACATGTGCACACTATGTACACATAAAAGAGCTAAGATAACTATATTCATATTTTTAGGACTTTTTTATGCAACTATTTATCTATTTATTTGTACTTACTTTTACTCTCCATGCACAAAGTATCAACCAACTCATAAACTACTCAACAAAAAAACATAACTCACTTCAAGGCATCAAGCATCGTCTCTCCTCTATGGATGAACGTATAGCAAAAAGTCAAAAGTGGGCGAACCCAGACTTGTCTATAGCCATCAATGACATCCAGTTTCGTAAACCACTTTCTCGTGATGAAGAACGTATGCAATACCAAGCCATAAACTTTAAGCAAAAGTTTCCTTGGTTTGGAAAACTTGATGCTAGAAAAAATGTAGCACAAGAAGAAAAGCATGTTATACTACATTCCCTCGAAGCAGCACAAGTAGCACTAGCCTACAACATCCGCACTACCGCATACACCATAAAAGAGTTAGAACTTCGTATAGACATCATACATAAATACATGGAACTAGCAAAACAGAACATAAAGCTTTATACGGACTATATCTCTGTAGACTCTATGAGTCATGCAGACAGTGTGGTTGCTGAACTCTCTTTATATAAACTAGAAGTTCGAGCTGAACGTTATACCTCTATATTAAAATCACAAAAAGAAAAACTTCGTTACTTAGTGCAAAAAAAGGTAAACAAAATCTCTGACACACTCAAAATAAAAAAACCAAAATCACTCAAGTACTACCTAGCAGGCGTAAGAAAAAATCCTAGTTACCATATGAAACTTGCTCAGAGTGATGTCGCACGTGCAAACAAATCATTAGTAGACTTGGACAAACATCCAGACCCTTATGTGCAAGTAGGCTACTTTAACCGTATAGATTATCCTGATTATGCTTCAGTATCTGTGGGTATTTCTCTACCTATTTATGGTACAGAAGCATTAAACTCTGAAATAGCACAAAAAGAAGCACTAGCACGCCAAAGTGAAAGTTTGGATTATAAATTTCTCATCAAAAGTCAAATACGTGAAAACTATGCCAAACTCACAGAAGCGTATAAAATATATAAAATACTTCAACATAAAAGCCTACCACAACTCGACCATATGTTAGAACTGAGTTCTTCTGCCATAGAAGAAGGAGGTGACCTTTTTACTTACACAAACATACTAGAACAAAAACTTGCCCTCGAAGAAGAACGCATCGCCATCATGGCAGAGTCTATGCGAACTGTTGCCAAACTTAAATCACTTACAGGAGTCAAATAATGTTTAGAATTATACTTATTTCTTTTATACTTATACCCTTTGTACTTCATGCAGAGATGAAATGTGAGGCTGGCAAATGTCAAGTCGGTAAATGTGAAGTAGGTAAATGCGGTGCAGCCCTCATAAAAGCGGCAAAGGTGCCAAAAAATGATAGCAATATGAATGAAGATAAAGAAACATCATCTAGTATGAAATGTGCTGAAGGAAAATGTGGTTCAGGTATGTCAAAAGTTGTTCCTAAAAAAGAGCTTCCTCCTAAAGAAGAAACTTCTGGTATGAAGTGTGAAGCTGGTAAATGTGGTTCTTCCATGGGAACAGATAAAAAAGTACCGAGTAAAACCTCTAGTAAAGTGTCAAATATAAAGCCGACTATTGAGCAACTTTTTAATGTACGAACTGTAGAAGTAAAAGAAGTACAAACTAGTAAAAAACAGACAAACTATGGCTACATCGTTGCACAAGACTCACGAACTATAGATGTTACGGCGTGGTTTTCTGGCTATGTAAAAGAACTCTATGTAGATACACTGTATCAGAAAGTCAAACAGGGTCAAGCTCTTGCTTTAGTCTACTCTCCAGAAGTATATAAGGCAAAACAAGACTACCTTAATGCCATACGCTTTCATGCAAAACGTCCTTCTTTGGCAATGGTACGAAGTGCTAAAACAAAACTTTTACTTCTAGGAGTAAGCCAAACAGAGATACTACAAGTGAGTAAAAAAGCCAAAATAAGTAAATATACAACGATCTATGCACCAACTTCTGGTTGGGTATTTGAGAAAAACATTAACCAAGGTTCATACATTAATGACAAAAAGTCTCTATATAAAATCACTGACCTATCAAAGGTATGGCTTGAAGCAAAACTCTTTCAAAATGAACTCTCGGCCTTTGAAAAATTTGATAACTTTACTGTGAGTATCAAAGGTTTTGACAAAGCATATACTGCTCAAAAAGAGCTACTCTACCCGATGATAGACCCCAAGGAAGCCACCTCCACACTACGTCTTAGTATTGACAATAGAGATGAAATGCTTAAGCCTGGTATGTATGCAAAGCTACATGCTAGCTCACAGAAAAGTACAAAACTTGTCATTCCTAGAACTGCTGCTATGCGTAAGGGAGGCATCTGGTATGTTTTTTTAAGCACAGAGTTTAAGGGAGAGTATGAACCTTTAGCTGTAGAGTTAACGCCTTTAGACAAAACACACTTTGAAGTTACAAAAGGTTTAGTACTGGGCGATAAAGTAGTCAATAATGCATTGTTCATGATGGACTCAGATGCACAAATAAATTCGATCTACTAGAAAAGGACTCAAAATGAACAAAGTCCATTTTACTACGCTGTCGCTGAGACAACTTACGACTCGACATTTAGTGCCTCGCTTGCACTGCAATTTAGTTGCTTGTCAGCCGTTAGCTCATGCAACTTGTTGCATTATAGGGAGTGTGTCATGATAGAAAAACTCATAGCCTTTTCAGTAAAAAACCGTTTTTTAGTGCTTATGGCATCTCTTTTTATAGTGCTAGGTTCCATTTGGTCTATCAAAAATACACCTCTTGATGCCCTGCCTGACCTCTCTCCTCCTCAGGTCATCGTACAAGTCACATGGAAAGGACAAAGTCCTGAAATTATAGAAGACCAAGGTACCTACCCCTTAGTCTCGCAGTTTCTAGCCATCTCTAACATAGAGACGGTACGTGGGTTTTCTGTGTATGAAAATGCACTTATCTACATCATCTTTAAAGAAGGTACTGACCTCTACTGGGGTCGTACTAGAGTACTAGAACAACTAGCTTCTATACAAAGCCAACTACCAGACAACATGGAAGTGACTTTAGGTCCAGATGCATCTGGTGTAGGCTGGGCATATGAGTATGCTCTAACTTCACAGACTAAAACGCTTGATGAACTTAGAACCCTACAGGACTACTACTATAAATATGCTCTCATGGGTGTCGATGGGGTATCTGAGGTAGCAAGTATCGGTGGGTTCATACCCACTTTTCAAGTGACCGTAAACAACGATGCACTCATACAATACAACCTATCCATCAACGATGTTACGCGTACTCTTAAAGAGAATAACAATGACACAGGAGGACGTATCGTCATCCAAAATGGTTATGAGTGGATGGTGCAAGCCAAAGGTTATGTTAAAGACCTTGATGACATTGCAAATCTAGTCATCACCACTAAAGCTGGCATACCTATTACAATAGCCCAAGTAGGACGTGTTGAGAAAGTACCCGCAGCAAGACGTGGTATGGCTGACCTCAATGGTGAAGGTGAAGTTGTGGGTGGCATCGTTATGCTACGTTACGGGGAAGATGTCTACTCTGCACTCGAACGCATCAAAGACAAAATGAAAGAACTTAAAGTTGAAGGTGTAGAGGTAGTCACAACCTATGACCGTTCTGACCTCATATCTAAAGCAGTCAATACGCTCACAACTACACTCATAGAAGAGAGTATTATTGTAGTGATTATCATCGGATTATTTTTAGCTCATTTGCGTTCATCACTTATTGTACTAATTGTTCTTCCTTTAACAGTAGGACTTACATTTTTACTCATGAAGCTCTTTGGCATTGGCTCAAATATCATGTCGTTAGGGGGTATAGCCATTGCCATAGGTGCAATGGTAGATGCCTCCATAGTCATGATAGAGAATGCCCATAAAGCCATACATAAAAAAGAAGGTGAATATAAACGTGAACTTACAAATACAGAACGTATTGCTACGATTGTCAAATCGTCACAAGTGGTAGGTCGCCCCATTTTCTTTGCATTGGCTTTAGTAGTAGTATCATTTCTACCTATCTTCGCACTCTCAGGGCAAGAAGGTTTGCTTTTTTCTCCTCTTGCATTTACCAAAACATTTGCAATGACTGCAGGGGCTTTACTCTCTGTGACACTTGTACCTGTACTTATGGTGTTTTTTGTCAAAGGTAAAATCATCCCTGAGTCTAAAAACCCTCTCAATAGGTTTTTTATTTGGCTCTACAACCCTATCTTGACATGGGGACTCAAGCTTAAATACCTTGTAATTTTACTTGCCCTTGGTGTACTTGTCTTTGCTGTGCCACTTTACAAAGGTCTTAACTGGGAGTTCATGCCTATGTTAGATGAGCAAACTGTCATGTACATGCCTGTCACACCGTATGGTATCTCTGTAGACCAGTCCAAAGCCCTAACCCAAAAAACAGACAAAATACTAAAGTCTTTCCCTGAAGTGGACACCGTCTTTGGTAAAGGGGGGCGGGCTAACTCTGCTACTGACCCTGCTCCGTTAGGTATGATTGAGACTATCATCACTTTTAAACCAAAAGAAGAGTGGCGTGCAGGTATGACCACGGAAAAACTCATGGCCAAAATGGACGACGCTTTACAAGTGCCAGGTCTTGTAAACTCATGGACTTACCCTATACGAGGTCGTATAGACATGCTACTCTCAGGTATACGAACCCCTCTAGGTATAAAACTCTATGGTAAAGACTCTGGGGGTTTACAAAAAGTAGCCTCGCAGATAGAAGGTACTTTGAGAGACTTAAAGAGTACTCAAAGTATTATTGCAGATCAGGCATCTGCAGGGTTTTTCATAGATATAGACATCGATGAAGAAGCTCTAGCACGCTACAACATAAGCAAAAATATCATACTTGACTACACCTCTACAGCCATCGGTGGTATGCAAGTAAGCACTATGTACAAGGGCTTAGAACGTTACCCCATAGCTGTACGTTTTGAAGAAGAAGCAAGACGTAATCTTGATGACATTCGTAACATTCAAGTAAAAACGCCTCTTGGTTTTGTGCCATTGTCTACATTTGCAAATATAGTGTACAAAGAAAGTGCCTCTGTCATAAAGTCTGAGATGGCAACGCCAGTTACCTTCATCTATATCACACCACAACTTGGTATGTCAGTCGTAGAGTACAAAAAAGAAGCTCTAGAGGCACTCAAAGACATTAAATTACCTGCAGGATACTACATAGAGTGGGCAGGACAATCTGAGTACCTAGAGTCTGCTATGAAAAAGATAGTGTGGATTATCCCAACTGTACTTTTGGTTATCTTGGTGCTTATCTACTTTGCCTTAGGTGAACTGGTACCGACTCTTATCGTCTTCTTTACGCTACCATTTGCCCTACTTGGTGGGTTATTTTACATAGACATGTTACAGTTCAATATGAGCATCGCCATCATCGTAGGCTTTTTAGCCCTACTCGGAGTTGCAGCAGAGACCGCTATAGTCATGATAGTCTATCTCAAAGAAGCAGTAGAAGAAGCCAAAGAAAAACTAGGCAATGCATTTGACTTAAAAGCTCTAAATGTTGCTATTTACGAAGGTGCCGTACAAAGGGTACGTCCTAAACTTATGACTGTTTTTGCCATACTAGCTGGGCTTTTGCCTATTATGTACATTAACGGTGTAGGCTCTGAGGTGATGCAGCGTATAGCTGCCCCTATGATTGGTGGTGTAGTAAGTTCTGCAGTACTGAGTCTACTACTCATACCTATTTTTTATGAAATCTATGAAAAATACCAACTCAAAGGAAAAAAATAATGAAATCAAAACTACTCCTAGCTTCACTACTCACACTAACGCTAGCCTTCACAGCATGTAGTAACAAGGATAAAGAAGAATCCATCACTGAAGGTGGCATGAAATGTGGTCCGGGTAAATGTGGAGCTTCTATGGTCGATGGTTCAGCGGTACTTGTGAAAAAAAAGATGAATATACTTGAGCAGCTTAAAGTTGATGACAGCAGACGTGACTGTGTACTCAAAGCCAACACCACAAAAGCTCTTTACGCCTGTGTACGTGTTGAAAAGACAGGTCGTCTTAGTACTAAATGTGCATCAGACAATGTGAAAGAAGCTGAAGCTATGAAATGTGAAGCTGGGAAATGTGGGAGTAGTATGTAGAGAGTTTGTACCTAACAACTGTTAGGTACAAGGAGTTTAACTTAACAAGCTGGCTCGTTGCCTGAATCAGCACCATATTCATAGGCAAATTCAAAGAGGTGATCTTCCCATTTCTTTTCCCATGTTTGGATATTTGGGCAAAGTTTTTTGATCTCTTCTTCCATTTTACCGTCAGCTTTTATTTTTTCCCATTCTGCTTGTTTAAATGATGCAGCAAATTTAGCACCACCAAAACCACAAGCACCTTTTAGTTTCTTACCAAAAATCTTTTGACCTTTGTTGATGCTTCCTGCATTCACAGTAGTTGTTACCAACGCAAACCCAAAAAGTGCTGTTAAAGCTAATTTTGTAATGTTTTTCATTCTAATCCTTTAAGTAGTTGTATACGATTAAGTATATCATATATTTTTATATATTGTATAACTATTTATAAAAATAACTTATAAATAGTTATTTTTAGCAAAAAAAAGGGTACAAAGGTAATAAAACCTTGTACCCTCATAAAGTAAAGACGAAAGTCTTACTTCATTGCAGCAATGTGATCTGCTACAGCTTTGATAGCAGCGTCATCCATAGAAGCTACTTGACCTTTCATAAGTGCACCCATACCGTGAGCATTAAGTGTACCAGCTTTGTAACCGTTAAGTTGTTCTATAGTTTTTGCAGCATCTTGACCAGTGATAATTGCAGATTTACCTAGAGCGGCTTTTTCACCGTTTGCTCCATGACAACCAACACATTTAGCGTAAGCAGCAGCTCCATCAGCCATAAGTAGTGTAGATCCAGCGAGTAACATTGTGATTGCAAATTTTTTCATTTTAATTCCTTTTATTTTGTGATTTAGATTTATTATACTTTAGTATAACAATCAATATTTTTCATAATTAACGTCTAAATACTATATAGATTTAACTTAATATAGTATTAAATTTGAATAAGATATTCAAAAATTGTTAAACTAGCTCATTCCTTAACAAGAAGGAACATTTCCTGAGTCTTTTGCATATTCGTATGCAAAGTCATATACATCATTTTCATATTTAAGTTTGATGGTTGCCTTAGGACAAACTGCTGTAACTTCAGCTCCAAACTTTCCTGCTTCTTTGATGGATTCCCACTCATCTTGTGTATGTTTATGGGCAAATTTTGCACCAGTAAAGCCACATTTAGCTTTGAGCTTTTTAAGGTAAATCTTTTGCCCTTTTTTCACATCTGCAGATGCAGCTGTTGAAAGTACTGCTAAACCAAGTAAAGCTGAAATTGTTAGTTTTGTAAATGTATTCATATAATCATCCTTTTAAAGTTAGTTCATGCAGATAGTATCATGCAATTGTGAAAAGATTGTGAAAAAATATGAATAATTTTCTCATATTAATACTTATTTCAATTTATCAAAAACTTTGTAAGTATCCCAATATATATCAACAGCCTCGTCTAGCTCTTTGGGACTAAGGGAGGTTTTCTTTTTCATCTCTACAGTATCTACAAATAAATCTGACATCGCAGAGATGTCTTTAGATGGATAAAGCAAGAAATGTTTAATACCTGCCTTCATATTGATCTCACTACTATAGACCAATAGATATCGCTTAAACATCTCTTGCAAAGATGCGGGGAGTTCTTGATGACAAGGTATGCAATTACGCTCAAATATATCTTGTGCATGTATCCCAGTCATAAGAAAAGAAGTTATGATCATTTTTTTCACCATGTCAATACCACCTTTGTACCCTCATTTATTTTTGATGTAACTTTTATTGTTATATCATATTCATCAAGTATCTTTTTAACAATACTCAGCCCAACACCAAATCCACCTTCACTTTCATTAAACCTAGTATAACGGTCAAACATATAAGGTATTTTACGTTCTTTTATTCCAATACCTGTATCCCATATAGTGAGTTCGCTTGCTCTTAAGTGTATCCCTAATGTTCCATTTCGTTTATTATATTTAATAGCATTTGAAATCAGGTTGTCAATGACTCTGGTCAACTTACGTTTATCCATAACTATACTTGCATCTTCCAAATTCAATTCATACTCTAGTTCTTTTGAATGTAGTAAAATATCAAAATATTCTATTCTACTTTTTACCAAGAGTTTGATATCTATAGGTTCATCTTTATTTTCTTTTTCCTGTTCAAGTGTTAAATATGTTAAATCTTTATATAAAATGGATACTGTTTTTGCCGCGATATTAATACGCTTGAGTTTCTTTCTATTTTTTTCTACCATGACATCAGTATCCATCATTTCTATATTTGCTAAGATAGAAGATAGCGGAGTATTGAGTTCATGGGTTGTATCTTTTATAAACCTATCAAGTAAGACAATAGAATCACGCATAGGCTTTAAAAATAGTTTTGCCAAATAAAGTCCAAAGAGAAGAAAAATAAAAAATGCTGCTAAGCCATAACCAATCATATTTTTCCAAATAACTTCTTTCCATAGACCGTCATCTTCTACCTCAATTACAATATATTTTGTTCCCAAATAAAAGTCATCTAAACTCTTTACAAAATGGATATGTTTGTCTAGTCTATAAATCTCTTCATGAAAATGTATGTTTTTATTTTCTAACAAAGAGAATATTTCTTTAAACTCCACATCATAGATAGCTGATTTAAAACGGGGGTCTCTAGGATATGTAACACGTTCATCAAAAAAATGATGTAAAACTTTCATTCTTTTAGCATGAATATAGGCATATTTGAAAAGTGATGCTCTTTCATTTGAAAGCATTAATTTTTCTTGTGTTTGGTAGTAGTATGTCGAGAGTAATATAATCATCAAAACAATCATCGTGATATAGAGTGTTAAAAAACGAAAAAGTGATTTTTTCTCAGATTTCAGAAATGAATTTATACCCTTGTTTTTTGATACTAACAATTTTTTCCTTGCCTATAATTTTACGTAGGTTTTTAATATACGTACGAAGTGCTGTATCGCTCGGTTCTTCATCATAGTCCCATAAATGTTCATAAATACGTTCATGTGCTATGACTGTACCATCATTTTTCATAAACAATTTAAGAAGTTTTGATTCTTTATGCCCCAGCGAGACTACTTGTTCATCAATGATAAGCTCATTGTTTTCTATATCATACAATATGGTCTTTGAAATCTCTATCGTCTCTTTAGTTTCATGGAAAAAACCACGTTTCAAAAGTGTCTCAACACGGATTTTAAGTTCTTTAAGGACAAAAGGTTTACGTATATAATCATCACACCCGCTGGCATATCCTTTTTCCAAATCATCTACTGAATCAAGTGATGTTATGAAAATAGCAGGTGCCAAAACTTTTTCTTCTCTCGCAGCTTTTAAAAGGTCAAAACCATTCATACCTGGAGTATTGACATCAAATAGAAGTAAATCATACTTACTTTCATAAAGTTTTTCCTGAGCCTCATGACCATCATACACAGAGACAACTTCATGTCCCTCTTCTTCTAAAAATTCAGTCACAGTTTCATTTAGATTTGCATCATCTTCAAGTAATAATATTTTACCCATATCAGATATATTTCCTTACCCATTCTTCTATCTCTGTGCTATTGCGTGCTCCTGTGAATCTATCTACCTCTTTTCCATCTTTAAACACAAGTACACATGGAATACTGGCTATTTGATACTTAGCGCCTAATGATTGTTCATCATCATTATTTATTTTCATAAACTGTGCTTTAAGCCCCATAGAAATAGCAGCTTTTTCAAAGTGTGGTGCCATTTGCAAACATGGGCCACACCAAGGTGCCCAAAAGTCTACAACCACAGGTAAGTCAGAGTTTGCTACATACGTAGCTAAAATGCTTGCATTCCCAACAACTGGCTTAGTATCTAAGAGTGATGCTTTACATTCTCCACAGTTTGCTTTAGTATAAGATTCTTTTTTAGGTAGTCGATTTACTTTGAGACATTCTGGACAAACAACATTTATATTCATACTTAAAACTCCTATGTTACTTTTCAATAGTTTAGCTATTATAACAAATAAAGTAAATGAAAGAGGATAATATAATGGCAAAACAAGAGTTAATTGTAGGTGGTGGGTGTTTTTGGTGTACTGAGGCAGTATTTGAAACACTCAAAGGTGTGAATGATGTAGAAAGTGGCTATGCCAATGGCGAAACTCTAGATCCAACTTATACACAAATCTGTACAGGAACTACAGGACATGCAGAAGTCATCAAAATCACCTATGATGATAGTATCATCACAGTAGACACGCTACTAGACATCTTCTTTGTCACACATAACCCCACTACGCTTAACCAACAAGGAGCAGACAGAGGTACACAATACCGATCCACCATCCTCTATACAAATGAAGAAACTAAAGATGCTGCCGAGGCAAGCTTAGAAGCAGCACAAGCTGACTACTCTGACACTATAGTCACAACCATAGAACCATTAGACATATACTACAAAGCAGAAGCCTACCATCAAGACTACTACAGACAAAACCCTATGCAAGGATATTGCAATGCTGTCATACCGCCAAAATTAGCGAAGCTCAAAGCGAAATTTGGGAAGGAGATGGATTAAACTACCTCCCCAAAGGATTATCAGACCGTTTCTTCACCTTATGTTCTTGCTCTTCGCTGATATTAGGCTGAGTGAACTCCACTTGCCCTGCGATGATGCAGCCTTTGCATCCAGGTTCACAATGATGGTTAAGTTTTAGGCACCACTCGTCGTCATCGTCTTTTTTACCCATAAATTGACATCCCCATCCGCTAGCCATATTTTAACTCCTTATCTCAAAGCCATCTGTGTGAAAGACAGCATCATTTATGATTTTATATTGTACATCATCTACTGTACTTAAAGGTGAACCCTCTTTTAAAATAGACATAAAGGTATCAAAATCGTCATCAAATATCTCTGCTACTACTTCTACTATACCATCGTCAAGATTTTGTATGTAGCCCTTAAACTGTTTTTTCATAAGTGCTTGAGAAACAGACTTTCTGTAAAATACACCTTGTACTTTTCCATAGACAAGAAAGTGATACCATTCCATTGCTATGCTGTTTTCTCATATTCGTTTTTTAATTCTCCTAAAAACTCAAACACACGTTCTTGGAAAATCATCTCTTCTTCTGACTCTTCTTCTGTACATTCCATAAGTTGTTTTAACAGACCCATATCGATTTTTTTAGCAAAACGTTTCATCTCTTTTGTCTCTTTCATCACTAACTGTATAAGGTGCTCAAAGTCAAGCCCATTGTCAGTGATGATTTTTTCATGATATTCATGAACAGTATCAAGAAGTAATTCTGCTCTATCATCATCATCTTTATATATACTAAATGCTATCTCTTTGAGTTTTTGTTTCTCACATTCAGTCATCTCGCCATTGGCTGATATCATCAATGTAAATATTTTGGCTCTGTACTCCACTGAGCTATGGTGGTACACTAAAAACTCTCTAAACATTTTTCTTACCATACGTCTAAAGTTTTGAAACACAGTATAATCCTTGATATCAATTAACACTATTTTAACAAAAGTATACTATAGTTTTACAAAAATGGATAATGCAACATGGGAAACATTGATTTAATCATCATCTTAACCACTGCCTTTTTGGGTTCTGTTGGGCACTGCATTGGTATGTGTGGGGGTATAGTTGTTGCGTATACTTCTTCAAAAGTAGATCCAAATTCTACTTACCTACACCAAACCACATCACATCTAGCATACAATTTTGGTCGTGTTGCTACCTATACAATATTAGGAGCTATTTTTGGTGCTCTAGGTCAAGTCATTGCTTTTACCCCTACTACCAAAGGTATACTTTTTCTTATAACAGGTGTCCTGATGATACTTGCAGGTCTCTCTCTTATAGGAAACATTAAGTTTTTAAACTCAGCAGAATGGTCTGTTTCAAAGTACAGTTGGTACCAAAATGCTTTTCGAAAACTCATTGTGAGTAAAAGTTATGGTAGCTTTTTTCTTCTAGGTATGCTCAACGGCATCATTCCTTGTGGACTTGTATATTCATTTGCTATCTTTGCTGCGAGTACTGCTACACCTTTAGGTGGTGCTTTAGTCATGGCTACCTTTGGGTTGGCTACTATCCCTGCACTCTTTTTCTTAGGCTTCATCACAAAATTTTTACAAAAAGGAAACCTAAGAGGCACCATGATGAAACTCGCATCCCTACTTGTCATCGTCTATGGTGTCTTTACCCTCACAAAAGGATACAAGTTTATCGCCCATCCTGAAGAGATGAAAGCCATGATGGACAAAATGCACAAAGAGGGCATAGACGAAGATGCACCCCTCACAGGAAAGTTTAACGGCATGAAATGTGCACCAGGAAAATGTGGATAACAATATGTGGTTAATAGTTCATACATCGTTTTAAACTATCATTAGTAACCCAAATATAAACATTTAAAAAGGAAAAATCATGTCAAAAGTAGTCAAAGTGATAGAAGTTCTAGCCCAGTCAGAAAAATCATGGGAAGATGCAGCAGCAAGTGCAGTCAAAGCCGCAAGTAAAAGTGTAGATGGTATAAAAGGTATCAACATTACGAACATGTCTGCAAAAGTAGATGGCGATAAAATCGTTAAATATAGAATCAATGCAAAGATTTCTTTCTTGATTAAATAATACATTTGTATAGGCTTTTGCCTATGCAAACTCTGCTATAATGGCGTCATGAATCACATAAAAAATTACGCTTATACACATGCCCCACTCTCTTTTGACTTTAAACAAACCATAGAACGCTTTTTTGTAGAAGAAATACCACTCTATACCCCTACAAATTCGGGAAACTACCTCTATCTCAAAATCAAAAAAACAGACATGAGTACATGGAAGCTCATCACTGTTCTAGCCAAAGCCACAGGACTACAAGAACGAGACATAGGTTACGCAGGACTTAAAGACAAAAATGCCACCACCATACAGTACATCTCCATCCCAAAGCAGTATGAAAAGGAACTCAACAAGAACCTCACTACTGAAAAAGTAGAGATACTTGAACGCACCTACAACAAAGCACCCATAAAAGTAAGTCATCTAAAAGGAAATAGATTTTCTATTATATTACATAATATTAATGAAAGTGATGCTAAGTTTTTTAACACCACTGCTAAAATGATGCAAAACAAAGGCATACCCAACTACTACGGCTACCAACGCTTCGGTGAAGACAGCCGCTCATACCTTCAAGGTAAAGACATAGCCCACTCGGGAAAACGCCTTAAAGGAAGTAAAGAAAAACTCTTAGTAGCTGCCTACCAAAGCTACCTCTTTAACAAGTGGCTAGGTGAACGCGTGAAACTCTCTACCATCATAAGCACAAACAACGTACCCCAAGCCACAAAAAAGCTAGACTACCCAGAAGAGCTTGTCAAGGTACTAGCCAAACAAGAGCAGTTTTTTAAACTCTTCATCGGTGATGTCATCATTCCCTACCCTTACGGAAAAGAAACCTACGTCAAAGACATGCATCAGTCATCCCTTGCTTTTGCACAAAAGAAAGTCTCTCCTACAGGACTACTCTGTGGTGCAAACGTAGAACGCTCAAAGTCAGATGCCTACTACCTAGAAGAACCCTACGATGACACAGAACTAAATGCTCTCAAAGGTGACAGACGCCTCGCATGGATATGGCCAAAAGATGTCGAAACACTGTACCATCTAGAGAGTAAAAAACTTACTGTTGATTTTTACCTGCCTAAGGGGTCTTATGCTACTACATTTTTGGAGGAAGTTGGGAAATTTTCTCTAAAGGAGAAGAAGTAATACTTGACAAATTTTGACATTTATTTCTTATAATAAAAAATATTTAGATAAAAAAGAGGAAAAAATGTCAAATGTCAAATTAATTTCAACAACTGCTCTATCAAAAAAAATAGGTATTAGCAGTCAAGAGCTATTTTTAGAGTTTGAAAAACTTGGATGGATTACATCAAATAGAACACTAACAATTGAAGGTAAATCACTTGGTGCATCTTATAAAGAAATGAAAAAAGATGGCAATTTACATAAATATGTCGTTTGGCCTGAGAATATTGATTTAAACTTATCTTATAATCAAAGCACTTCTCTTATTACTGCAACAAAAATAGGGAATTCATTTAAACTTTCAGCTCAAAAAATTAATTATATTTTTTCAGAAATTGGTTGGGCCCAAAAGGGTGATTTAAATAAAGGATGGATTACAACAACTCAAGGTTTAAAAAAAGGTGCTATACAATCAGAAGACCCAAAATCTGGTATACCCTTTATTCGTTGGCCAGAATCTATAATTAAGAGCAAAATACTTATTTCTACTATTGAAGACTTAAAAGGTACAAACAAATCCGAAAAATCTTCAATCAACATAGAAATTCTAGAATTTAGAGATAAATTTCCTGCTAAACATAGATCAACTGATGGTCATTTAACTCGTTCTAAAGCTGAGATGTTAATTTGTAATTGGTTATATATGTTTGAAGTTGTTCATGCCTATGAGCGAAAACTACCTATTGAAGAAGAAGTATATTCGGACTTTTATATACCAACAGGCAAAGTATATATTGAATATTGGGGCTATGAAAATGATTCTAAATACTTACACAGAAAAAAAATAAAACAAGATATATATCAAAAATATAATCTTAATCTAATTGAATTAGAAGACAAAGATATTCAAAACTTAGATGATATACTTCCTCGCTTATTATTAAAATTTGGAGTGCGAACATATTAAAGTAAGTATTGAGAAAGTATTTATTTACTTCCTCCCTCTCTTTTTTCCCTTCTTCTCATCCTTAGGCTTTGCAGCATCATACACTTTAAAGCCATCACGTTTGGTGGTCTTACGCTTTTTCGTACTGGAAAAAGTAGTACATTTCTTTTTCTTTTTACCAAAAGCACCATCTGACTTTTTTACTTCTTTGGGGTTTTTACGTGCACCTTTTTGTACCACTTCAGTCTTAGGAGCATAACCCTCTAACTTTTCTTGTGGTATGGCTTTTCCCATAAGCTTTTCTACATCACGTAGTGCTACCATTTCAAGTGGCGATAGCAGCGTAATAGCCAAACCTTTTGCCCCTGCTCTACCTGTGCGTCCTATGCGGTGTATGTAGTCGCCTGTGACGTGTGGGATATCGTAGTTCATTACCACGTTTAGGTTTGGTATGTCTAAGCCACGTGCTGCGATGTCTGTGGCGACGAGTACACGTGCTTTCCCTTCTTTAAAGCCTGCCAACGCACGGCTTCTCTCTCCTGAACTTCTACTTCCGTGAATGACAGAGGTTAGAAGTCCTGAAAGATTAAGTTCTTTAGCCACTTCGTCTGCCACCTCTTTTTTACGTACAAAAACCAGTACTTGCTTGTAGTTATGTGAACCTATGAGGTACGAGAGAAGTTCTGTTTTCTTTTCTTTCTCTACAGGATACACCACTTGGGTAACTGAGCTTGCTGAAGTTCCCATAGAGTCTACTTCTATAAGTTTAGGCTTAGTGAGTATCTGCTCTGCTAAACGCTTTACTGACCCAGAGAGTGTAGCTGAGATGAGCACATTTTGGCGTCTGCTTGGTAAGTGTGCGAGTATCTTACTTACTTCATGCACAAAACCCATATCTAAGATAGTATCTGCTTCATCTAGTACCAAATAGTCTACAGACTCTAAGTTCACATTTTTTTGATTGATATGTTCTAACAATCGTCCAGATGTTGCAATGATAATGTCAACCCCCTGCTTTAGCCTATTGGCTTGCGAAGTGAGGTTTGCACCGCCATAAAGCACGATACTTTTAAGTGGCACATACTTTCCATACGCTTCAAAAGAACGATGTACTTGACGTGCTAACTCACGCGTAGGCACGATGATGATAGCTTTAGGGTAGTGTTGCTTTTCAACATATGATTTAGACAACTCTTGGAGTATAGGCAAAGCAAAACCTGCTGTTTTCCCCGTACCAGTCTGTGCTCCAGCCATGATGTCACGGCGTGTAAACATCTCAGGGATCAGTGCTTTTTGTATGGGGGTGGCGGAGACGTATCCTTGTTCTTTAAGTGCTCTTAAAAGTTCTTCTCTAAGCCCAAGAGTAGCTAGTGACATAAACTAATCAGACTTTTTAGTACGTTCTTCAACTCTACGATTCATACGCATTTTATGTTTCGCCACTTCTCTCATGTCCGCATGTGAATCACTTTCATCGACTATCTCCACACCAAGTATAGTCTCCACACAGTCTTCAAGTGTGACTATACCCTCTGTTTGGTCATAGCTGTCTAGCACTAAAAACATATGCTCTTTTTTCTTAATAAATAAATCTAGTGCTCTTGATACAGGGATATTTTCATTTATTTTATAGATATCTTTTTGAATCTTATTAAGTATCACTGTATCATCTTCAAGGGCTTGCTTAAAGATTTTCTTTGTCATGACCATACCTGTGATGTTTTCTATATTTCCATCATGTACAGGTACACGAGAAAACTTAAAAATAGCAGGCTCATTTTTAATGATATCTTTAATGCTACGATTACCATCTAAAGCAAAGACTACTGTACGAGGGGTAAGAATCTCTTCTATTTTAATACTATCTAATTTTAAAATATTTTCAATAACATCTGACTCTTTTTCATCTAACACGCCTTCATCTTCACTCATAAGTGTAGACTGAATGAGTTCAGCTTTTGTGAGACTCATACCTTCATCATCTTTGTTGATACGGTTGGTTACAAACAAGGTCATGAGTATGATAGGATATGTAATCCAGATTAAAACCTGTATCACATACGCAGACATAGGAGCTAAAGCTTTCCAATACGTTGCACCTATGGTCTTAGGTATGATTTCTGAAAAGAACAAAATAGCAAAAGTTAAGATAATAGAAACATAAAACACCGCACCTGTTCCATAAATACTTTCCGCTTGTGCACCCACAGCCGCAGCACCAAGTGTGTTGGCAATAGTATTTAAAATAAGTATAGATGCTATTGAAATATTGATATTGGTTTTATGAGATTTAAGTAATGCACCTACTTTTGGATTCTCTTTTTCAAGCACCGAGATATAAGGCATAGTAACCGAAAGTAATACAGACTCCAAAACAGAGCATATAAATGAGATAATAACTGCCGCAAAAAAGTACAAAAGTAACAAGTCCATCTGACTAAAAAATCCTTCTTGAATCTAGTATAGATTCTATAATAAAATAATGGTCGCTAGACCTAAAAAACTAAAGAAACCGATAATATCAGTCACTGTTGTAAGTATCACTGTGCTTCCAATGGCTGGGTCAATGTCCATTCTTTTTAGAAGCAATGGCACCATAGAACCAAAAAAACCTGCAAATAGTAGGTTTATCATCATTGACAGTGCTATGACAACACCAAGCATCAGCCCGTTATCAAACCAAATGGAAGCTACAATCCCCATGATTATAGCAAAAAATAAACCATTTACAAGTGAAAGTAAAACTTCTTTTTTAATAGTCCTAAATGCATCATGTTTAGCGATGTCTCCAAGGGCTAGTTGACGCACTACAACCGTAAGACTCTGAGTCCCTGCATTACCTCCCATAGAGGCAACAATAGGCATAAGTATTGCAAGAGCCACGATACTCTGTAAGGTTTCTTCAAATAAACCTATGACCAAAGAAGCAGAAATAGCTGTAAGAAGGTTAATAAAAAGCCATACAGCCCTTACTTTCCCTGCTTTAAAAATATTTTCATCTTCTTCAGCATCATCATTTACACCTGCAAGGTTATACATCTGATCGGTTGCTTGTTCATTGATAATATCATATATATCATCCGAGGTAATACGTCCAAGAAGCACACCATTTTCATCAGTCACAGGCATTGAAGTCAAGTCGTATTCTTGGAATTTTTGTACGATATAAGATATTTTGTCATGATCATTTGCAACAATAGGTTTGAACTTTTCAGGGTTTTCTTCTATGTTTTTTTTCAATGATTTTCTAAAATTAAAAACCAAGAGATTATCTAAGCCCACACCATAACGAAGTATTTTGTCATTATCTGTTACAAATAAATAGTGTACATTCTCAAGTTCATTTTTACGTCTTAATGCAGCAAAGTCTTTAATGACTTGATAGACATTTTTCTCTAATCTTGCTGTATACAGCTCTATTTGCATATGAGCACCTGCTTCATCTTCTTCATACTGTTTAAGTTGGAGAATATCAGCTTGGTCTTCAGAGTCAAGTTCTTCAAAAACCTCTTTAGCCTTTTGGCTATCAAGCTCTTCTAGCTCTTGTATAAAGTCTGTTTGGTCATCAGATTCAAGTTCAGATACTGACTCAGCAATCTCTTGAGATGTAAATGACTCTAACACATCACCCAAATACCTATCTGGTAATTCAAGTGCAACATCAGCAATAAGTTCTTTAGGAATAGACTGTACAGCCTGCGAAAAACTGTTGTCATCTAAGTCTTTAAGTAGTTTAGCAATTTCAGAAGGATGTAGTTCATCATGGGGATGTGCATTAAGATATTGTGTAAGTTTATCCATAATATTCCTTTTAAAATTTATAACTAGAATTATACTTTATTAAATAAGAAAAGATATTAAAGTTGATTTTGTTCCATGAGTTGGCTCCTTATTAGGTAATAGGGAACCAGTAGTTAAAATATCCTAAGCAGGGACATCACATTTTTTTGAAATGATGCAAATTGGGCAAAATTTTGTAAGTCCAGCTATAAGAGGTATGACACCTAAGTAGAACCAGTTATTTCCTGAATATACAGCATATGCTATCAGTGCAAGTCCTAAGACAATTCTAAATGGAATACAAAAAGATCTAATTTTATTGTAATTCATGTTGTTTCCTTAAATTATAATTTTGATAACTATACAGTAATTTTGATTAAAGAAGAAGAAATCACTCCTAATATATGATAGGAGTGATAAAGAAAGGATTGTAAAAAGGATTTAAACTTGTGGACCTGCAGATGCAAAGTCAAATTCTCCACCATTATCATCATAACGGTGGAAGTTTTCTTGGAACATCCCTGCAAGTTTTACTAAGTTAGCATCATATTCTTCTTTATTTTCCCATGTTTCTCTTGGATTGAGTACGGTATTGTCTTTTACCCCTTCAAGTGTTTTAGGTATTTCTAAATTGAACAGTGGAAGTGTGTGAAATTCAGCATCGTTAATAGAACCATTTAAGATACCATCTATACATGCACGGGTATCTTTAATACTCATACGTTTACCTACACCATAAGGTCCACCAGTCCATCCTGTATTTACAAGATAAACATTCACATCATGTTTATCAATTTTTTCACCAAGAAGTTTTGCATATGCTGTTGGATGTAGAGGTAAAAATGCTTCACCAAAACATGCAGAAAATGTCGCCACTGGTTCAGTAATACCACGTTCAGTTCCAGCAACTTTTGCAGTATACCCTGAAAGAAAATAATACATTGCTTGATCTTTAGTAAGTTTAGAAACAGGAGGTAATACCCCAAATGCATCTGCTGAGAGGAAAATAATATTATTTGGATGCCCAGCTTGTAAATCTTCTTTGTGATTTACTATATGTTCTATAGGGTAGGATACACGTGTATTTTCTGTTTTTGAACCATCCGTATAATCTACTTTTCCTGTTTCATCAGAGACTACATTTTCTAAAAGAGCATCTTTTACAATAGCACCAAATATTTCTGGCTCAGATTTTTCATCAAGATTAATCACTTTTGCATAACATCCACCTTCAAAGTTAAAGACGCCATGCTCATCCCAGCCATGTTCATCATCACCTATAAGCGCACGTTTTGGGTCTGTTGAAAGTGTGGTTTTCCCTGTACCTGAAAGTCCAAAGAAAAGACATACATCATTGTCATTCCCTACATTTGCAGAACAATGCATAGAGAGTTTACCTTCAAGTGGCAACCAATAGTTCATCATAGAGAAGATACCTTTTTTCATCTCTCCACCATACCAAGTCCCACCAATAATGGCGATGTTGTCTTCTACGTTAAAGACGACATATACATCTGAATTAAGTCCATGTTCTTTATATTTATCATCAACTGTTTTACATGCATTATAGACAGTAAACTCTGGCGTAAATGTTTTTAATTCTTCTTCTGTAGGACGAATAAACATATTTTTAACAAAATGTGCCTGCCATGCTATTTCTGTAACAAATCGTACAGAACGTTTAGAGGCAGCACTCGCTCCTGCATAAACATCCGTCACGTAGATTTTTTTACCTGAAAGCTGTGTTAAAGTAAGATCTAGAAGTTCATCATAAATCTTTTTCTCTATTTTAGCATTTACATCACCCCAGGCAATATGTTTGTTTGATGGTTCTTGATCAACAAAATATTTATCTTTAGGACTACGTCCTGTAAAGATACCTGTATCGCACATTGCTGTACCTGATGTAGAAATTTTACATTCTCCACTCTTCGTCTCGTGCACTTGCAACTCATCATAACTTAGATTATAATAAACATCTTTAATATCTTTTAATCCAAGTTTCTCAAGTCCGTTGGGCATTTTAATACTCATGGTATCCTCTTTGTACATAGTTAATTTCATGCTAAAGCATAATTTAAAAAACCAATTTGGTTTCCTGAATTATACTCTAGTAAATGTCAAAATATGTCAAATGATAGAGTAAGAAAGCTTACTCTATCCTTTTTTACTATTTAAATATTGACAATAATACACCTGCTGCTACAGCAGAACCGATAACACCCGCAACATTTGGACCCATAGCATGCATCAATAATATATTACCTGGTTTAGCTTCTGAACCGACTTTTGACACAACCCTTGCTGACATTGGCACAGCAGATACACCTGCTGCTCCAATAAGTGGGTTAATAGGATCTTTTGTAAACTTATTCATCAGTTTAGCCATAAGTACACCTACTGCAGTACCTGCAGAGAATGCAAGAAGACCTATAATCATAATACCCATAGTTTCAGCTACAAGGAACTTATCTGCTGCCAATTTTGAACCAACCCCAAGACCTAAGAAAATGGTTACTATATTAATCAGTGAATTTTGCATCTCATTTGACAGTCTATCAACTACACCTGATTCTTTTGCAAAATTACCAAATGTAAAGGCCCCAATAAGTGGTGCAGATTCAGGAAGTATTAAAATAGTAAGCATGAGTACAACAATGGGAAAGAAAAGTTTTTCCAATCTATGTACTTTACGCCCAGTTTTCATCACTATTTTACGTTCTTCTTCTGTAGTCAGCAATTTCATTATAGGAGGTTGAATCACAGGTACAAGTGCCATATAAGAATATGCGGCCACAGCAATAGCACCCAACATATCAGGTGCTAGCCTATTGGCTATAAAAATAGACGTTGGACCATCTGCACCACCAATAATGCTAATGGCTGAAGCATCTTGAAGAGAGAATCCAATAGCTACCGCACCTACAAGTGAACCAAAGATACCAAATTGGGCAGCCCCACCAAGTATGGCTGTTTTAGGATTTGCTAACAAGGGACCAAAGTCAGTCATTGCTCCCACACCCATAAATATAAGTAGAGGGAAGAATTCATTGGCAATACCCATATTGTATATAATACCAAGCATACCATGTGCTCCACCCATTCCTGCCAGTGGTATATTCGCCAATAAGCCACCAAAGGCTATAGGAATAAGTAATAAAGGTTCAAAGTTTTTAGCAATTGCCAAATAAAAGAGAATAAAAACGATAATAATCATGATAATACGACCAAGAGATGATTCAAACCAATTCATCTCATGCTCATAGGCTGGACCTTTAGGTTCAGATGTTTTCTCCCCATCATTTAAATCAATAATAGCATTGATACCTGTAGTTTCCCAAAAACTTGTAAGTAACTCACCAATGCTTTTTGACTGGTACTCTTTTTCTACTTTTTCTGTAGGTGCAGAAGTAACGCCATCCCCTGATGCTTGCAGTGTTGATGTCAATGCAGCAAATGCAAACAACAAGGTAAATAAAAGATGTTTTAGCATGAGGGTTACTCCATTGTAGCGAGAAGCTGTGCATCTGCAACAGAATCATTCACATTGACATTAATAGATGCAATCTTACCCGCTTGAGGTGCGGCAATATCAATTTCCATTTTCATAGCTTCAAGAATCATAATAATATCTCCTTCTGCCACGCTATCACCTGGATTTTTAAGTATTTTCCATACATTTCCTGGTGTTTGAGAATTAATCTCTACTGAACCAGCTCCTCCTGCTAAAGCACTTGGTGCTGCTGCTTCTGCAACAGCTGTTGTTTGTGCTGAAGGTGTTATTTGAATATCACCCTCACCTTCTGCCACTTGTACACTATATTGTTTACCATCTACTACTACTGTATAATTTCCTGCCATATCTTTATCTCCACTACTGTTATTTTTACCTTTTCTTATCATGAGAGGGCCTTCACCCTTCAAGAACGCAATACCTTTTTGATCACATGCACCAGCAATGAAAATATTTTCATCTGTTACCTCTAATCCTTCATCTTCTAAAACTTTTGTCCAGTGTGCAATAGATTTATTTTTATCTTTATCTGCAATATCTAAAGGATTATCTGTTGTGGGATCAAGTTTTAATTTTTTGGAAGCCAGTTCGATGATTTCTCTATCTGCTTCTACGGGTGTTTTACCAAAGTAACCAAGTACCATACGTCCGTACCCAGGAGCTATTTGCTTCCATGGTCCGAACATTACATTGGCATAGGCTTGTTGCCAGTAAAATTGACTTACTGGTGTGACTGATGTACCATATCCACCACGTTCAACTACTTCTTTCATAGCTGCGATGACTTCATCAAATTTACCTAAGTCTCCAGAATCTCTCATCATCTGTGTGTTTGCAGTAAGTGCCCCGCCAGGCATAGGAGAAAATGGAATAAGAGGAGATACTTGTGTGGCTTCAGGTGGTATCATATATTCAGATAAACATTCTTTTACTCTCTCTTCATATTTCAATACTTTGTCTAGTTTCAAATCACCAAGGTTATAGTTCGTTCCTTTAGTTGCATGAAGCATCGTTAATATATCTGGCTGAGATGTACCTCCACTTACTGGTGAAGCTGCCATATCTATACCATTAGCCCCTGCTTCTAGTGCTGCAAGATATGCTGCCACGGAAACACCTGCAGTTTCATGTGTATGCAGCCTGAGATGTGTAGAATCACCTAAAAGCTTTCTTGCCATCGAAATAGTCTCGTACACTTTATGAGGATTCGCAGTTCCAGAAGCATCTTTAAAACAGACAGAATCAAAATCAATGCCAGAATCTAAGATGTTTCTAAGTGTTTTTTCATAAAAAGCCACATCATGTGCACCTTTACATCCTGGAGGTAAGTCCATCATAGTAACTACTACTTCATGGTTCATACCATGCTTTTTAATCATTTCCGATGAAAAAGCCAAGTTATTTACATCATTTAAAGCATCAAAGTTACGTACTGTCGTCGTGCCATGTTTTGCAAACATTTTTGCGAAAAGGTCTATCATCTCACGTGAACCAGTGTCAAGCATTACGGTATTAATACCACGTGAAAGTACTTGTAAATTAGCATCTTTACCAACGATGTCTCTAAAGCCATCCATCATTTTAAATGCATCTTCTTGCAAGTAAAAGTAAAGAGATTGAAATCTAGCCCCACCACCAAACTCAAAGTGTGTAATACCTGCCTCTTTCGCTGCTTCTACTGCAGGGAAAAAGTCATCCATCAAGACACGTCCACCAAAAACAGACTGAAATCCATCTCTAAAGGTTGTATCCATTACATCTATATATTTTTTAGCCATTTACTTTTACCTTTAACTTATGATTTTTTACGAAATTCAGTCACTGCAGCGATGACGGCTGCAACACGTTGTGATTCATTGGATTGATTTGAGAGATTGGGTGTTGCAGGAGTCTTTTCTGGAAAAAATTTAGCAATAAGTTTTGCTTGAATATTTACCACAACCACAAGTATGATTAAAAATAGAAATACTACTGTCATTCCTAAAACCATGAATTTTAGACTTTCAGCTATTAAATTAACTTCTTCCATTCGCACCTCTTTAAATTAAAATATCTTAAATTTTAAAATACTTTTGCTTGTTACAAGTTAAAAAAGGAAGAATTAGCTTCTCTTTCTTTTCCGATTGTTATTTCGGGTAGCTTTTTTCTCGCTTACGTACCCTTGCATCATTTCATCTACTGCAGTTTGATCAAAACCAATTTGAGTACCGATGTGGTGTTCTTCTGCAAAAAGCATGTATGACATGAGCTTTTTAAGAAGTAGTTTTTGCTCCATACTTGAAAGGTGTTCTAACATATCTCCTGCATCTTTGTTGATAGCCAGGTCTCTCACGTACTCTGCGATATACTCTTTTCCAGTATCATCTAGCCCTTCTCCCCCTTGCAGTGTGGCGAGACGCATATCAGCACCCACTTCTTTTTGGATACGTTGAAGTTCTCTAAACTCTGCTGTGGTCACAAGTGTAATGGCCTGCCCACTCTTACCTGCTCGTCCTGTACGCCCAATGCGGTGTACGTATGACTGTGGGTCAAAAGGTATATGAAAGTTAAAGACATGCGTGACATCTTTGACATCTAGACCACGTGCGGCAACATCTGTGGCAACCATAATTTTTGTTTGTCCACGTTTATATTCTTTGATAACTGCTTCCCTGTCTCGTTGCTCTAAATCACCATGAAGTCCAGCAGCATTAAATCCAAGTGCTTGTAAATGTTCCGCTATTCTATCTACCTCACGCTTCATACGACAAAATACAATACATTTGTTTGTCTCTTCAGTTTCTAATAACTTTACCAGTGCTTCATCTCTTTGGCTCTCATTAATCACATAATAGCGTTGGTCAATAATGTTATTGGTAGTCTCTTCATCTCCCACAACAGATAAAAATTCCGGTTCATGTAATATATCTTTGGCAAGTTCTTTAATGGGTTCGGGCATCGTAGCAGAAAAAAGAAGTGTTTGTCTATTTTGAGGAATATATTCAAAAATCTCTTTTATTTCATCTAAAAAACCCATATCTAGCATTTCATCTGCTTCATCTAATATCACTATCTCAGGATTAAAGACGTCTATCTTACCTTTTTTATACAGGTCTTTCAATCTTCCTGGAGTGGCAACAACTATTTGCACACCTTTATGTATGAGTGCTATTTGACGTCCATACCCTACACCACCATAAACTGTCAATGTACGAATACCTGCAAAACGCCCTAAATGATATAACTCATCTGCAACTTGTGTTGCAAGCTCTCTTGTAGGCGTAATAACCAATGCTCTTGTTATTTCTCCACGTGCTAGTTTGTCCATCATAGGCAAACCAAAAGCAGCTGTCTTACCTGTACCAGTATGGGCTTGCCCAACCATGTCAGATCCAGAAGCAATAATAGGGATTGCTTGTTCTTGTATAGGGCTTGGCTCTTTAAAACCTGCAATTTTCACACCTTTTTCAATATCAGCGTGAAAATTAAACTCAGAAAATTTCATAATATACCTTCAATTTAATGTCCAAATAGTTTGAACTTAGTAGAACTTCTCAACAGAAGCTCTCTAAATTCATTTTATACTTTTATAGTATCATCAATAGAACAATGCCAAACACAATACGATAGATACCAAAAGGGACAAAAGAAAATTTTTGAATAAAACGTAAAAATACTTTAACAGTAATATATGCGACAACAAAAGCAACAACAAACCCAATAGCAAATGCCAACCAATTGACACCTATAAACGCATCATAATGTTTCAATACATCATACCCAGCCACTGCACTCATCACAGGAATAGCCAACAAAAATGAAAAATCTGAAGAGCCTTTTCTGTCTAGCCCTACAAGCATACCACCTATAATAGTGGCACCTGCCCTACTAGTCCCTGGTATAAAAGAAAAGAGTTGTGCAAAACCTATCCATAGCGCTTGTTTGTAGCTTGTCTCTTCCACATCAGAGATATGATGGGGTTGTTCTTTGTAAAAATGTTCAACAATAAGAAAGATAATCCCACCAATGATAAACATCCATGCCACAATTTCAACAGAAAAAAGTGCTTTGATTTGATCTTTAAAGATAAACCCTACAATGGCAAGAGGTACAAATGCCGTCATGAGCTTCATCCATAAATCTATTTTCTTAAAGGTAATTTTATCTCTATATATGAGTACCACAGCGAGTATTGCTGCAAATTGGATAATGACTTCATAAGCTTTCATCGCTGCATCTTGTGGAAGTCCCATAAACTCTGATGCAACTATCATATGTCCTGTAGAAGAAATAGGCAAAAACTCTGTAAACCCTTCTATGACCCCTATAATTATAGCTTGTACTATATCCAAGTGATTCCTTTATATCATCGAGCTAAAATAACTCGCATCTTTTGATAGTAACTCTTTAGGAGTACCGCTATCAATGACCTGTCCATCTTCAATCACATAAATAAACTCAGCACTTTTTATAGTGCTAAGCCTATGTGCAATAGTAATGACTGTCTTTTCACGTAAAAAGTCTTGTAATGCCTCAAAGAGTTTTCCCTCTGTATGCACATCCAAAGCTGAAGTTGATTCATCAAAAATAACCACTTTAGGATTACTTAGTATCATTCTCGCTATGGCAACCCTTTGCCTCTGTCCACCACTGAGCTTAATGCCATCTTTTCCGACAAGCGTTTCAAGTCCCAAATCTAAACCTGCTATCACACCTTCAAGTTGAGCAATATGCAGTGCTTCTTGCACTTTAGCTTCACTATATTGTTTGCCTAGCGTTAAATTGAACAGCATTGTATCATTAAAAAGTTTAGGATGTTGCAAGATAAGATGAATATTGTCTCTAATGGTTGAGAGTTGTATCTTTTTATTGGCTATACCTCCATAACGTATTTCCCCTACTTCCACGGGGTAAAAGCCCACAAGTATGTGAGAAAGCGTTGTTTTTCCTGAACCACTCTCTCCAACTATGGCTACTTTAGAAGCTTCAGGTATTTTCATGTTAATATTGTTTAATATATTTTTGCCTTTTTGATAAGAAAAAGAAAGACCTTTAATCTCAATATCTATAGCATGTCGTGATACAAAAGGATTTATGCCATCTTTCACTTGAGGTTCTTGTTCAAGCTCATAGATACTTTCTATACGTTTACACGCGGCTTTTGCTGTAGAGAGTACATACTGGAAATTGATAATATCTTGTATAGGTGTCACCATCACCCAAAGGTAAGAAAAAACTGCTAACATCAACCCCACAGATAAATCTGAATACGCCACAGCCAAGATACTCACTGCTCTAAATATTTCATACCCTGCTAAGAATACAAGATAAGAATATTTGAGTGCACGGTCACTTTTATAGCCGTAGTTTACTGCATGTGTACGAAGTTCATCTGCTTTTATACGACTCTGCTCAAAAAAGTATTCTTCTTTATTTGCTGCACGTATCTGATGAAAAAGTTCCAAAGTCTCTGTAAGGCTAGACTGAAAAAACTCTATGGCTTTGTTCTCTTCTTTCTTTAATTCTCCTATATTTCTTGCAAGCTTTACTGTAAAAAGTACAACTATAGGATTGGTTATAAGTATAAAAATAGCCAACTGCCAGTGTATCCACAATAGTACAAAAGCAGAGAACAAAAGCATAAGTGCCGCCACAATGAGTTTAGAGATAGTAGAACTAACAAATCCATCTATAGTCTCTACATCTGTCACTAGCTTGGATGTCACTGCTCCCACACGCATCATTTCATACTCTTTAAGTGACACATGCTTCAAGTGCCCTATCAGTGATTCTCTCATCTTATACGTAATATTTTTTGATATAGAGACAAATATTTTAGTTTGCAGTATGGAGAAGAATGTACTAGCCACACGAAGTATGAGTATAATCACCAAAACAAAAAAGATATATCCTTTTGTATCTGATGTAAATATATTTTGACTTATCCATGCTATAAATCCATGGTCTTTACCTAAGAGTAGTTCATCTACAAGTAGAGGAATAAAAAGAGGAATAGCCACCACAAGAGCTGTTGCTATGATAGCGACTAGATTACCAAGTAAGACCTCTTTTTTATAGTCTAAAAGCTGTTTTAGTATGCCTCTAATAGTACAAATTTTTCTTTTAGGCACAGCATTCTCCATTTTTGTTTGATGATAGTATATCATTCTATATTTTATTTTTAAATTTTGATATAATTACCTCTCAAAAATAAGGATGAACATTTGGCACTTCAAAATACTATTACGCTAGAGAACATTGAAACTTTAGTACAGAAATTTTATGAAAAAGCTATGCTCGATAAAGATATCGGTCACTTTTTTATACTCGAACTTGGAGATGACCTCACAAATGAAGATTGGGTAGACCACATAAGTAGATTAGTAGATTTTTGGGGTACCATTTTTTTAGAAGAGCGACTTTACAATAGTGATCCCTATGGTCCTCACTTTACTATTATAGGTTTAGAAAAAGAACACTTTACGCGGTGGATGAAACTTTTTAATGAAACTACAGATGAAATATATATACCAGTAATCGCACAAAAGTTTAAAGAAGAAGGTTTACACTATTCTGAAGATTTTATGCGTAGATTAAATGAGGAACATAACCTAGAAGATTTAAAGCGTCTTAAAAGTAAAATAGGTTGGGAATAAACCCAAGCTATTTTACCCTTATACAAATTTCAATATCTCTCTCAAATCTTTTATATCCACACAATGCGTAGCAGCCTCTTTTAACACAGGCTTTGCACAGAATGCCACACGTGTGTCTGCATGAGCAAACATTGAGAGGTCATTTGCTCCATCGCCTACTACTAGAGTATCTTTTCTATCTACGCCTAGTAGGACTTGCAAGCGTGTTATCATGTCACCTTTGGCTTGTGAGTACATCATTTCTCCACCTACTGCACCTGTTAGTATGCCCTGTGCATCCACATGTAAGAAGTTAGAAAAGTCTGCATCTATACCCAGCTTTTCACAGGCTGGCTTTGTAGCATCTCTAAAACCACCAGAGAAACATACTACAGTATAGCCTTTATCCTTTAGCCCTGATACAACATCTAAAGCTCCAGGCATCATAGGCAAAGAAGCACATATCTCTTCTACCTTACTTTGGGGTAAGCCTTTGAGTAATGCAACTCTCTCTACTAAAGAAGCATAAAAATCTAACTCTCCAGCCATAGCACGCTCAGTTATACTAACTACTTCTTCTTTAAAGCCAAGTACCTCTGCAAAAAAGTCAATGGTCTCGCCATCCATCAATGTTGAATCAAAATCAAAGACTGCTAGTTTAGACATATATCTACCCCTATTTATGTAATATTTAGGTAGAATTATAGCAATAATATTCCAATACAAAGAGTTATCATTATGTTTAAAGAATTTTGTGATTTTTTATGTGATAAAACTGAAAAGTTTATCACTGTAGAAGTAAATCCTCCTCATGGTGCATCTATAGATACTCTCATCGAAGATATCCGTAAGCATAAGCTACACGAAAAAGTCTCAGGCTTTTCATGTACAGACAACCCACTAGCCAAGCTCAAAATGTCTGGCGTACTCTCTGCCATCAAGATACAACAAGAGTTTGGCAAACCAGTCATCGCTACGATGAGTATGAGAGATAAAAACAAACTCTCCTTACAGTCTACTCTCCTTGGAGCTAACGACTTTGACTTACGATGCATACTCGCCCTTACGGGTGACCCTGCAAAGTATTCTGACCAACCAGAAGTCAAAGGTGTCGTAGAACGTGATTCTACACTATTATTAAGCATTATTTATCACTTAAATAATGGCGTGTCATATTCTAACAAAGCACTCACTCCTGCACCCAAACCCATCTACCCTTTTGCTGTGGCAAACTCTTATGCAAGAGATATGAAAAAATTGCAAAAGCGTATGGTAAAAAAACTTAACTATGGAGCACGTGCCATCATCACACAGCCTGTCTATGATTTAGAGGGAGCCAAAGAGCTTTTAGAGGTGTTTGAAGAAGCCAAGCAACAAAGCATCAGAGATACAGCAAAAGAAGCACAGCTAGTCCTCGGACAGTTCCCTATTGTTTCTGCTAGAACAGCGAACTTCATAAACGACAAGGTACCAGGAATATCCGTACCCAAAAGCATTATTGATGATATGAACCTAGCCTCTATGGATGGTGTAGAAAAAGAAAATGAAGTGGGATATAACCTCTCTAAAGCCATCTTTGATGATGTAATGAAAGAACATGGCAAGGTGCATTTGATGACACATAATAGATTTGATTTGTGTGCGAAGTTGATAGGGTAAGTTATTAATCTTCTTAGGCTATACTCTCCAAAATTAAACAAACAGGAAGTAAAATGGAAAACAAAATGCCAGAACTAAAACGATTTAAGCTTATCAATAAAATAGAGGGAATTTCATTCCTTATACTACTCTTTATAGCAATGCCTATGAAGTATATGCTTGACATACCTATGGCTACTAAGGTGGTGGGTATGGCACATGGTTTACTTGTCTTTGCTTTTATCTATCAGATATCTGAAGCCAAAAAAGAAGCGGGGCTTACATGGAAAGAAATGGGAAAATATACACTTCTTTCACTCATCCCTTTTGGATCTTTCTATACAGACAAAGAACTGGCTAAAAAAATAACCGCTGCATAACGCAAGCCTTTTGCTACAAATACAATAAGTACAAAGTAGCTTATCTTATAACGTAACACACCCGCTATAAATGTCAGAGGGTCTCCTACTATGGGCACCCATGACAAAAGCAGTGTCCATCCTCCATATTTATCAAACAATATTCTATATTTATCCATCTTTTCTTTAGATAAATGTCCCTTATGCTCCAAATATACTTCACCTTTTAGCCCTAGCCAATAGTTAAACATAGAGCCTAAAGTATTGCCCACAGTTGCGACACCCCACAAAAGTAGTATCGGGTAGTTTTGAGAGAGATCGTAAAGTAAAAGTGCTTCAGACCCAAGTGGTAAAAGTGTCGCCGCTAAAAAGGAGACTATAAAAAGTGTGACATATACCATTAGAGAGCTTTAAACACTACTTCACCCTCTTCTACTACTGCAACCAATCCTTGACATGCTTGTGAGGGCAATGAAATATATTTGCCTATTACTTTTGACTGATGAAAATGCCCTTCAATGACTAGGTCTACATCTTGATAGTGTGCCAGTATAGCCTCAACTCTTTTCTCAAAACCATGAAAAGTATGGCATATCTTTTTTTGAGAAAGTTTTTTCATACGATGGTTAATAATCATTCTTTCAAAAGGTTTGAGTAGAGTAAGTGTTATGTTGCTACGTAAAACTTTACAATAGAGGTCATACCCAAAACCTGTGGCATATTTATCTCCATGAGACATAGCTACTTTTTTGTCATGAAGTGAAAATACTATAGGTTGTTCATCCCTTGCATAAATATTCATATTTGTAAATATACTTTTGAGACAAAAGTCATGATTTCCTTCAAAATAGTGTATCTCTATTTTTTTTGAAAGTGCGTGAAGGAGTCCTATCACTTCTTTCGAAAATGTTTGTATATAGGTATTATGCCCAAAAAGTAAATCGAAATTATCACCCATTAAAAAGAGTTGAGAAGTCTGCACATCTTTACTTTCTATCTTCTTTAATAGTTCTAAAAAAGCATCTCCATGATGTGGATAATGAGAGTCTGCTATAAAGATTGCACCCTCTTTTATGTTATTCATATTAATTAGTATTCAACATATCTACGGGATATAAGGAATAACAGGCAACCCCATACCCTCATCATAACCACACATAAGATTCGCAGCAGCCAAAGCCTGTGAAGATGCCCCACGCAACAAGTTATCTATAGCAGAAGAGACAAACAAAGCATTGCCTTTTCTCTTAGCATAGATATCGCAAAAATGTGTACCTGCTGTGCTTTTTATGTCTACAGGTGTTTCTCGTATACGTATAAATGGGTCATCTTTATAATGTTCTTTAAGTATAGCTAGTGGGTCTATGTCTTCTTTTAGTGTTCCATACACAGATACCAGTTCACCACGTGTCACAGGTATAAGGTGAGGCACGAAGTTTACGTTGAGTTTAACCCCATGTATCTTTTCTATCTTCTCTGCTATCTCAGGTTCATGACGATGGTTAAATGCTTTGTAAGCAAAGATATTTTCATTCATATTTACAAAGTGAGCATCTTCTGAGAGTTTTTTACCCGCTCCCGTAAGTCCAGACTTCGCATCTACAAAAAGAGGTGCATTGGTATCAAGATACGGTACAAAAGGTAAAATACCAAGCAATGTAGCCGTAGGGTAACACCCAGGGCCTGCTGCAAGGTTTGTCTTCTTAAGTCTTTCACGATAATACTCTACTAAAGCATACACTGAAGAGTCTAAATGTGCTTTATCTTCGTGTGGGCAGTAGTTTTCCTCATAAGTGTCAAGCTCCAAACGATAATCAGCAGAAAGGTCTACTACCTTTACTCCCTTATCCAGTAAACCTTTGGCAAATCCCATAGAAGCTTTGTGTGGGAGGGCTAGAAACACAAGTTGACAGCGTTCTGCTGCTGCATGTATATCTGCTTTTTCTACAGAGAGACTTAGCACATCTGCTAGTGAGGGATGTAATTCTTCTATACTTATACCACCTTGCGTAGTAGCAAGGTATGTAAGCTCAAATCCACTGTGCGTAACTAACATTTTTACCAGTTCTAAGCCCGTGTATCCACTTGCACCTACTATGCCTACTTTTATGCGACTTAGCATTTCGTGCCTTCTTTACATTGAATTTTAATACTTATCATGATATTTTTCCTAACTAATTTAATACTATTTCAACATACGACACTTCTTCAATGTCATACGTTTTTTTACCAGAAGGTAATGAAATATTCACTTCATCACCCTCTTCTTTTCCTAACAATGCCTTAGCTAATGGTGATTGAAAAGAAATTAGTCCTTTAGCCGGATTAGATTCTTGTCCACCTACTATAGTATATGTCACTTCCTCATCTGTATCTTGATCTACTAATTCTACTGTAGAACCAAAGCTTATACGCTCATGTGCAAGCGTAGCGGGATTTACAACCTGTGCACGACCTACTATATCTGTAAGCTCTGCGATGCGGGCTTCCATAAGCCCCTG
>Ga0256840_1000310_pt1 | contig 49718 bp, 48 predicted proteins | sample 355202metaG_FD_185969 | JGI IMG/M metagenome (GOLD analysis project Ga0256840, IMG submission 185969) | Hydrothermal vent microbial communities from Mid Atlantic Ridge, Atlantic Ocean - 355-202 | ecosystem: Environmental > Aquatic > Marine > Hydrothermal vents | place: Atlantic Ocean: Mid...
CTTAGAGTGATTTTTTTTGCCTGTTTATTACCTAGCCATTTGTTATAAATCACCTGTTTATCATGGGCAGAAATAGAATCCAGGCCTTTTTGAATAATTGATGCCAATTCTGGCGCATTTTTTCGAGTAACGATATGAATATACTTCTTACCTAAGTTACGTGTGGATTTAAAAGGAATAATGGTATTGATACCTTCTTTTTCAATCGTGTAAGTTAATGCACCATACGTGTCATAAAGCATATCCGCATGATTTTCTAAAACGGCATCTATTGCCGCGCTAAAGGTGTCAACGGAAATGATTTTAATTTTTGGGAAATGCTTTTTTATCAGCTCCTCATGTGCATAGTCTTTAGGTATTGCAACGCGCTTACCATTTAAATCTTCAAGAGATTTAACTTTCAGGTCATCCCGAATAAAAAAATAATCTAACATCTCAAAATAGGGCTTTGAGTAAGTTAAATATTGGCTGCGGGCTTTGGTATAATAGACCGCACCTAATAAATCAATTTTATTGCTGCGAATTTTTTCCAGACTATGACTCCATTGATCAATAGTTACATGGAACTTTAAACCGGTTTTTTTTGCAATTAGGTTTAAATAGTCATTGGCAATCCCCGATACTGCCCCTTTTCGTCAGCAAAGTTAAAAGGAGCCCTATCAGGGCTGCCACCTACAGAGATTTGCGGATGAGCCTTTATCCAAGCTTTTTCTTTCTTTGTAAGATTTGGCAAAATGCCATTTTGACCCGCACTTTTATAGAAGAAGTTATTTTTTACCTGGCTGGTTTCAGTTAACCTTAAGCGCTGATACTCCAAAGCTGTTCGCTGATAGCGTTTAGGATCGACAGAGCCAAGCTCAATCAGTTTTGGAACTATCATCTGCTCCGTGGTCCGCACAGCATATTGCAAATGATCTTCTGACAAGGATGGGTTATATTTATGGCGGATCAGCTGAATAATCTCATCGGGGTGATCTAGCGCATATTGCCAGCCTTTAACAGTAGCCTGCATCATTTTTTTCACTCGCTCGGGATGACTATTTAATTCTTTCTGCGAAGTAAAAAAATTATCTCCATAGTAATCAACACCATAGCTCTGAGGGTTGATAATATTGACATCAACACCCTGTTGTTCAAGCAAATAGGGCTCGTTAGTAGAGTAAGCAAAAATAACATCAATTTTACCGTCAATAAACTGTTGAAAATACGATTCGTCGTAGTCTATCTGATTAATTTTTGACAGATCACCCAAGCTATTGACTAATAGAGTATTTAAAGCGGCATCCCCTAAATTATTATTATTGAAAGCTACGCTCTTCCCCACCATTTCGTAAGGGCTAATGATCCCAGAATCTCGATGGGAAAGAAAAACTAGGGGTGAATGCTGAAAAAACTGGTTAAGCAACACCACTGGCTCACCTTTAAGATGATAAATCAGCAAAGTACTGTCTGAAACACCATATTCGGATTCACCGGCAATAACCTGCTGTACATTATCTTTAGAAAAGTCGATTTCTTTCAGCGTAACATCTAGCCCGGCATCCCGATAAAAGCCTTTTTCAATCGCTGCGTAATAGCCTGCAAACTGAAAACTATGCTGCCATTTTAGCTGGATGCTGACGGGTTCAGGTGCAGCCAGAAGTATGGGACTTAAAAAGAAAAGAGAGCTTGCACAAAAAAACTGGAAAACGAAAAAAAATAGCGCGAAAACATGTGAATGCACTCTGTCTATTTTTAATAGCTTCGGAAACATGAGTCTTACATAGTATAAGAGGAAGCTACTGCGGTCTTTATGCTGTTCCTTTATAGCCTGGGTTATATGTGTCATTTTCACTGCAAAGTAAAGCTAAACTTAACACTACTCATAGAAAAACCAGTTACCAGCCACATTCAACTAGTTTTCCTAGGGTTATGGCTATAATTTACTTCACCTATAGTCCCTCCAAAAGAAAAGAATGCAATATAAGAGTCCATGTAAAATTACCTCATCTTTTTGCTTAGACACTTAGTAATAACGGGTCGAAACGGGTTCTATCCATGTATTGCATTCAAATGAATATTCGAGTCCAATTTACCTTACAGTTTTTTACTTTATTTGCTAATGCCACCTTTTGTCAAATGGCCTGGTTCTAATAGTTTCTCTAATTCTGCACGCGATAAATCAGTCATTTCTTCAGCAACATCAACAATAGGCCTGTCCTGGCTGTACGCTTGCTTTGCCACCTTAGCCGCCAGTTCATAGCCAATAATGGGGTTTAGGGCAGTAACTAAAATAGGATTTTTTGACAGTGCCTCCTGCAGATTATCCTCCCGCACATTAAATGTTGCGATAGCCTTATCAGCCAATACTTTAGAGACATTGCCAAGCAACTCTATACTTTGTAAAACATTATAGGCAATCACTGGCAGCATTACATTAAGCTGAAAAGTGCCTGCCTGTCCGGCTATGGTAATCGTTGCATCATTGCCAATCACTTGAGCTGCCACCATTGCTGTGGCTTCAGGGATAACAGGGTTTACCTTCCCAGGCATTATACTGCTGCCTGGCTGCAAAGCCGTTAGTTCTATTTCGCCCAAGCCGGCCAGAGGGCCGCTATTCATCCAGCGCAGATCATTTGCTATTTTTGTTAAACTGACAGCAATCACTTTCATTTGGCCTGATAGTTCAACTATTGCATCTTGTGCGCTTAAACTTTCAAAAAAAGAATCATTAGGCTTAAAGGGCAGCCCCGTTTCTTTTGATAAAACTTGAGAGAATTTTTCTGCAAACTGAGGATCTGCATTGATGCCTGTACCTACAGCTGTGCCACCCAGCGCTAATTTATAAACCCTGGGCAGTGCTGCATTAATGCGCTCTATGCCGTTGCGAATCTGCAATGCCCATGCGCCTAGCTCTTGGCTCATTCTAATCGGCATTGCATCCATTAAATGTGTGCGTCCTGTCTTAGTGATGTTATCCAGCGATTCAGCTTTATTTTCTATCGTTTCAGCCAGATGAGTTAATCCGGGCAATAATACATTTTGACATTCTATTGCAGCACTGACATGAATTGCTGTTGGAATCACATCGTTACTGCTCTGCCCCATATTGACATGATCATTAGCACCTACCTTCATACTTGAAATATCGCTTGCTAAATGCGCCAATACTTCATTGACGTTCATGTTGGTACTAGTGCCTGATCCCGTCTGGAAAACATCAACAGGGAATTGGTCTTGGTGCTGACCATCTATGATTTGCTGGGAAGCTAATACAATGGCATCGCCTTTTTGCCGGTCTAATACGCCGAGATCCATATTTACTTTAGCTGCATTTTTTTTTATCAACGCAACTGTTTTTATAAATGTTGGAGGCAAGGCTAAACCGCTAATTGGGAAGTTATTGACAGCCCTTTGTGTCTGGGCTGCATATAGCGCTTCAGCAGGAACTTGCAGTTCTCCCATGCTGTCTTTTTCTGTTCTGTATTGATTTGTCATTTTTTTAAGACCTTTATTTATAAAATCCCCCTCAATCCCCCTTTTTCAAAGGGAGAAGTTAAGAGCAAAAGCAACTGCTCTTCACTCACCTCATTACAGTAAAATCCCCCCTAACCCCCCTTTGAAAAAGGGGGGTTAGGGGGGATTTTCAAATATTCTTCAACGCCCTATCAATCATCGTCGACACAGTATCATTTTCTAAATAATCAGGTTCAAAAATTCTGACGCCATTAATTTCAATTACTGGCTGAATCTTGGAGCACAAAGCCCGTTCTGGATCAGTCAAGTCATATCTTAATCGACAAACTTATTTCTTCAGTCTCTGTTGAAAAGACTGCATTTATCAATTTAAAGCATTAATAAAAGCCTGTGCCTGCACCTGCTCAAAGGGCCAGCATAACTCCTTTCCCGTTTCGGCATGATACAAAACAGGAATACGAATCGCATATTTATCCTGCCATTGATCTTGTTCCGCTATATCAATCAGCTCAATATTAACCTGCTTGAAGTGAGCCAAAATCAGTTCAGCCTCTTCACACAAATGACAGCCCAAGGTTCCGAACAAAATCAATTCGACCATATTAGTGCCTAGAAATTTTATCCAGATAGCCCATCAATAAAGCTGATATGACCATAGTTAAATGAATGAGTACATACCACATAATTTTATCATTGGCAGTGGTTTCTAAATTCATAAAAACTTTGAGTAAATGAATGGAAGAAATAGCTACAATTGAAGAGGCTACTTTCATTTTCAGTGAGCCATAATCATGGCTTCCTAACCAGTCCAACTTTTCTGTCTCATCCTTAATATCTAATTGTGAAACAAAATTTTCGTAGCCGCTGAACATGACGATAACAACTAAACTGCCTACCAGCGTTATATCAACCAGTGTAAGCAATTTTAATATCAATGCTGATTCATTCATCGCTAATATTTGTGGCAAAAAGTGATAAAGTTCCTGAAAAAACTTGATAAACAATGCAAATAGAGCCAGACTTAATCCTAAATAAATGGGGGCTAATATCCAGCGACTGGCATACATAAACCTTTCCATTGTTTTTTCGATTTTATTAGCCTCCATATCTGCTCAGTCCCTAATGATGCAAATGTGCTGACAGCCAGCGTTCTGCGACTTCTTTGGTCATGCCTTTTCTTTTTGCATAACTTTCCAATTGCTCCTGATCTATTTTTCCGACATTAAAATATTGTGCCTCAGGGTGGGACAAATACCAGCCGCTTACCGCTGCAGTTGGGAACATGGCATAACTTTCTGTCAATTCAATTGTGGTTGAGGCTGTTGCATTTAACAATTCAAACAGCTTTTCTTTTTCTGTATGATCTGGACAGGCAGGATAGCCAGGAGCAGGTCTGATACCTTTATAGTCTTCCGCAATCAATTGCTCGTTTTCATGCATTTCGTCATGCGCATATCCCCAATACTCTTTCCTCACCTGTTCATGCAGATATTCTGCAAAGGCTTCAGCCAGTCTATCTGCCAGGGCCTTAAGCATAATGGAATTATAATCATCATGGTCTTTTTCAAACTGTGCAACTTTTTCATCAATGCCAATACCCGTAGTTACAGCAAATGCACCGATATAATCAGCTTTTCCGCTGTCCTTGCTGGCAATAAAGTCGGACAGACAATAATTAGCTCTACCTGGTGCTTTTATATTTTGTTGACGCAGGTGATGCAAGGTTTCCAATATTTCAGTGCGTGAATCATCGGTGTAAAGTTCAATATCGTCACCCACACTATTGGCTGGAAAAAAACCAATTACTGCTTTAGCTGACAGCCACTTTTCGTTAACTATTTGATCCAGCATTTTCTTTGCATCAGCAAATAATTTAGTCGCCGTTTCACCGACCAGATCATCTTTTAAAATAGCCGGGTATTTACCCGACAACTCCCAGGTCTGAAAAAAAGGCGTCCAATCTATATAAGGCTGCAGCACATTCAAAGATAAGGAATCAATCACCTTAGTTCCTAAAAAAGACGGTTTGACAGGCAGATGATCTCCAGCATCAAACTTATTTAACCGAGCCTTTTCTAAACTATGCTGTTTTATATTAGCCTTTCGGCCTTTATGTCTTTCGCGCACCTGTTCATATTCTGCCCTTATCTTAGCAATATAATCCTCTCTTAATTCATCGCTTAGCAGAGAACTTACAACTCCCACACTACGTGATGCGTCAGTGACATAAATGGTGGGGGCGTGATAGTTCTGCTCTATTTTTACCGCAGTATGTGCGCGCGAAGTGGTTGCACCACCGATCATCAGGGGAATATCAAAATTTTGCCGCTGCATTTCTTTGGCAACATGTACCATTTCATCTAACGATGGAGTAATCAGACCGCTTAGCCCTATAATATCGACATTTTCTTCTTTCGCTTTTTTAAGGATCTGCTCAGCCGGAATCATTACCCCCATATCAATCACTTCAAAATTATTGCACTGCAATACAACACCAACAATATTTTTCCCAATATCATGCACATCGCCCTTTACTGTTGCCATCAGAACTTTGCCATTAGACTGCAGCCCACCATCTTTTTCTGCATCCATAAAAGGCATTAAATGAGCCACAGCCTTTTTCATTACCCGCGCAGACTTGACAACCTGAGGTAAAAACATTTTACCTTCGCCAAATAAGTCACCGACTACATTCATGCCGTCCATTAATGGCCCTTCAATCACATGCAAAGGCAGTTCAGATTCTATTCGAGCCTGTTCAGTGTCTTCAACAATATAATCGGCATTGCCTTTAACTAAAGCATGTTCCAGACGTTTTTTTACCGGCCAGCTTCTCCATTCCAGATCTTCCTTTTTTGCAATGCCTCCTTCGCCCTGATATTTTTGAGCCATTTCCAGCATGGCTTCAGTGGCATCAGGGTGTCGGTTTAGTACAACATCTTCTACAGCTTTGCGCAATTCGTCAGGAATATCTTCATAAATAGCCAATTGTCCCGCATTGACTATTCCCATCCCCATCCCAGCCTTAATGGCATGATAGAGAAACACAGCATGAATTGCTTCACGTACTAAATTATTGCCCCGAAAAGAAAAAGACACGTTAGAGACGCCACCAGAGATCAAGGCATGGGGACATGTTCTGGTAATTTCTTTTGTCGCTTCTATGAAGTCTACACCGTAATTATTATGCTCATCAATGCCTGTGGCGATGGCAAAAATATTGGGGTCAAAAATAATATCTTCGGGCGGAAAATTTACCTCTTCCGTTAAAATTTTATAGGCGCGCTGACAAATTTCAACTTTTCTTGCCTTGGTGTCAGCCTGACCTTCTTCATCAAACGCCATCACAATCATGGCGGCACCGTAACGGCGAATTAATTTGGCCTGCCGAATAAAGTTTTCTTCACCTTCTTTAATAGAGATTGAGTTAACTATACCTTTGCCCTGAATGCATTTAAGCCCTGCTTCCAGAATATCCCACTTGGACGAATCCAGCATAATAGGCACTTTAGCTATATCCGGCTCTGAGGCAATTAAATGCAGAAAGCGCACCATTGCTTCTTTTGATTCCAACATGCCTTCATCCATGTTGATATCAATTATTTGTGCACCGTTCTCAACCTGGTCTTTAGCAACCTCTAAGGCCGTTTCGTAATCACCCTCTACAATTAATCGCTTAAATTTTGCCGAGCCAGTGACGTTTGTTCTTTCCCCTACGTTGACAAATAAAGAATCAGGGGCAATATTTTGAGGTTCCAAACCGGCTAACCGACATTGCTTTTCTATCGCCGGAATTTTTCTGGGCGGATATTTTTGGACCTGGTCAATAATTGCCTTAATGTATTCTGGTGATGTGCCACAGCAGCCGCCAATAATGTTCAAATATCCTAGCCTGGCCCAATCAGCTATTTCGCCTGCCATCTCTTCGGGCGTTTCATCATACTCGCCAAATTCATTTGGCAGTCCTGCATTGGGATGGGCTGAAATATGTGTATCAGCAATATTTGATACTTCTGCGATATACTGCCGCAATTCTGTTGCGCCTAAAGCGCAGTTAAACCCTATGGAAATAGGATCGACATGGCTCAATGAATTCCAAAAAGCTTCTGCCGTCTGGCCTGACAATGTACGGCCTGATGCATCTGTGATAGTTCCTGAAATCATTACAGGCAGTTTATGGCCCAGCAGATCAAAATACTGCTCAACTGCAAAAATAGCCGCTTTTGCATTTAAGGTGTCGAAAATGGTTTCGATTAAGATAATATCGACATCAGCATCACACATGCCCTTTACTGATTCTGTATAGGCCTCAACCAATTCATCGAAACTGACATTTCTAAAGCCCGGGTCATTAACCTCTGGCGACATAGATGCTGTACGGTTTGTGGGACCTAATGTACCGGCTACGAACCTCGGTTTATCAGGATTTAATGCCGTAAATTCGGCTGCAACTTCTTTTGCCAACCGGACTGATTGTAAATTTATTTCATAAGCTAATGACTGCATATTGTAGTCAGCCATAGCAATGCTTGTTGCATTGAAGGTGTTGGTTTCTACAATATCTACCCCGACCTCATAATAGGCACGGTGAATCGCCTTGATAATATTAGGCTGGGTCAGTGACAGCAGGTCATTATTGCCTTTTAAATCACAGTCCCAATCAGCAAAACGTTCACCTCGATAATCCTTTTCCTCTAGCCTATACCCTTGAATCATCGTACCCATGGCACCATCAAGGAATAAAATACGCTGTGATAATTGCTGTTTTAATAATTCGGTATTATTCATAGAGATTAACGATAGGAGTTTGGTCCAATTAGCCGTAAATTATAAAATACTAAGTGATAAATAGGTGAACAGAATGTTATATAAAGCACTCTTGCCACCGGTATGCTGTGCAAAGCAAAAAAAGAAAATAGACGTTAAGCATGGCACACTTTCTATTTACCTTGTTGTCAGTTTTATTGCTATCGCATTGTTTGTTCTAACCGTTGCATCTATTGTTTCCGCTGCAACAAGCCAAATGCGGAAATACAAAAAGCATATAACCAAAAAAGCCTAGATTAATCTAGGCTTTTTTGGTTCGGCAAAAGTTTAAAGCTACGAAGCTTTAAAACTGTCTTTAATGGCAATAAACATTTCTTTAATGCCACTGAACAGACCCATAAAATTAAAGGGCTGTTTTAGCATAACAAGCTGTCTGAGAACAGCTACAATTAAGAAGGGTATAATCCAAGTAAGAAGTTCGAAGATAATGCCAATAAAACTACCGCCAGCCCCTGCCTGTATTCCAGATGAACTGTCATCTATGGCATTCAAACCTCCAGCATTATCGTATTCACTACTTATATCAGTATCAAACATCTCAATAATCATACCATTAAAATAGGTCGCTAAAAGCGTCCCGGCTAAATATACAACAAAACTGCCTACCACCCAGTAAAACACTCTACCCGTCTTATTCTCAACCCCAGTTCTATAAATCCATATTGCTATAAGAATAGCGAAGATTCCACCATAAGTCATTTTATTTACCTCTAATTTATTATTGTAATAATTTTTAAGCTCAACCTAAAGACATCGACATCATTACTGAAATTCAGCATACGTCCAATTATCCTTTAAACCCCGATTGCTGTGAATAGTTCACCTTACCATCAAAAAACCTTCCAGTTTTATGTATCCATCAGAATACGTATTTTAAATCATCAATTCCACTTTGTATAAAATACTTTCAAGAATGTATGTTCATATTACTCATATTCAAACCATATAGCAATTTAGAGCCCACCAACAATTTAAACATATATAATAGCCAACCAAAGCAAAGGAACTTACTTCTACAAAAAACATCATAATTTTTTATTCTAAAACATAGTCTTTCATTAGGGTATTTATTTCTGAAAAAAATGAATAAAGTGAATTTTACAGCTATAAATCAAACAGTTTATAATCTTTCCAGGATAAGGGTAACATTTTTGCCTTTTATCATTGCCATGCTTTTTTTGCCTTCGTGTGCTCTATTAAGCCATAAGACACCAGTACAAAGAGTCATTAATACAGGTTTAAAAACCGTCCACACCCTAGATGTCTATGCTGAAAAAAATACTGTTCATGCTTTATTTTCTGGCTTAGACAGTAGCCAGAAACTTGCTCTGAAATATATAACTTCTTTAAATGCTGGTAAAACTTGGTCTGCGCCTATTTCGGTAAACAGGAAATTGGCACCTTTAAAAAAATCAAAAAGAGGCAATGATTTTCGGATTGCCGCTTATGGCAGCAAGGTAATGGCTGTGTGGCAATCTAAAGGCGGTGAACCTTGGACGGGTAAAATTGCAGTTGCGCTATCCAGTGACTTTGGCAAAACCTGGCAGCAAATAGCCAGCCCCATAAGCGATCAGTATGAGAAAATTGATCAGGGGTATTTTGACCTTACCGCTGACAATCAAGGTCAGTTTCATATTGTCTGGCTGGATGACCGTGAAGAAGCGGGCAACACCCAGGCGCTTCGCTATGCCCGCTATTCTGATCAAAGTGGCAACGCATGGGAGTCACATAAAACTTTAGAATTGACTGCCTGCACCTGTTGCTGGACCAGCATTATAGCGGATAAAAAAAATGACCTTCATGTACTATATCGTGATGACAGTCCACGCGATATGAAAATTATTTCTTCCTTTAATAACGGGAACTCTTGGCAGAAATCAAAAACGGCCGGCTCTTTTGGCTGGAAATTTATAGGCTGTCCTCATCAGGGAGGCGGTCTTGCCGGCACTCAAACCGATGGAAAAACTATTTTGCATAGTGCCCTCTGGAACGGAAAAGCTGACAGCAGAGGCATTTACTATAGCCAGTTCGAGCCAAACAAAGATAAAATAGCCGTTTTACTGCCAATAGGCGACAATAATAGCGCATCAGGCGATATTGCTGCTCTGGATAATAGTCACCTTGGAATCGCTTATACCGCAGGGGATTTTGAATCAAAATCAGTGACGGCCAAGTTCTCCGGTAACGGAGGTCTTTCTTGGTCGAACGAACAGCGTTTAACGGGCGATAGCGCTGAACCGTCTCATCCCCGAATAATTGCCACCCCGAGTGGCTTTCGGTTTTTCTGGACCGAGTGGCAAGAAAATGGAGATGCTGTTGCAATCATCTCGGAATTAAAATAAATATAGAACGTTAGATACTATGAAAAAAATATTAATAATTGCGTTAACACTAGGCATGTCATGGAGCCAATGGGTTTCTGCCCATGCCATTATGGTAAAGTCCGCTCCTGAAAAAGAGTCTTCTAGCAATGTTATACCTACTCAAGTTGAAGTATGGTTTGATGATGCTGTTGGTCCCAAATACACTTCCCTTGCCGTTGTTAACACTAAAGGAGAACGTGTAGACAACGGAGATGCCGCCCTTGATACATTTGATAGATCACACCTGACCACCACTCTTAAAAACATTAGCACTGGGCGTTATGGCGTAAGATACAGAGTACAGTCAGCCGATGGCCATATTGTAACCGGAAAGTTTTTCTTTGAAATCACAGAATAATTTTTCTCTTAGCCCAATATCTTATTATCTTAAAGCGAGGATGCAGTGAAAAAAACTATTTTTACTTTGTTACTTACCTTCAGTATTTCATTCTTTTTCAGTAATGCAATAGCGCTAGAAAAAAAACAGTCCGCATATGACCCAATGAAATCAATGGAGTGCATGGTCACTACTGATTTTTATATTGTTCATTTAACCTCTTATCAACCGCCAAAACCAGGCGCAGAAAAAAGGCATAAATTTAAGCCTTTTTGTAAGGAACTTCCCGAAGCCGGTCCAAGTTTTCTAGCCATTGATCTCATGGACAAAGATACACGCACCATGCCTATTGGAATGCAGGTATTCGAGCTTATTGACAACCCAGAAGGCGGCGAGATGATAAATGGCAAGTCTCTTGCTGTCATCCCTCCCAAATTACATAAAACGGGGGTTGCACAAATCCAGGTCGACTTTCCAAAGCCAGGCCATTATGTTTTAGTCGCCAGCATCGGCGACGATATGTTTGCAGATAAAATCCGCATTCCTTTACGGGTAGGTATTGGTTCAGCTTTTGACATAACGGTTATATATCCTTATCTGTTTTTTATTCTTATAGCTGCGATTGTTTATGGCATATACCGCTTCTTTGTTTACCGCTATAACCTTAAGAACAGTACTGAGCAAAAAGAGTAAGCAAAGCTCTATTGCCCCTATGTCAACCTTTCCCCCCCTTCTTTCTAAAGAAAGGGTAATAAGACTTAAGACAACCTTCATTTATCATGCCTAAAAAACGTGCTGGTTTTCGCAGATATATATCCTGCCGGGCCAGCGTTCAACTCTTCCTATACTTTGTTTTTTTTCCAATGCTTGCAACTGCCGATTGGAATTCAGGCATAACGATTGAAGATATATCAACCCGAATAGCTATTGATATTGCTACTGCCGGCGTACATGTGTCAATTGATCTTAAAGACGGTGCGGTCTCACAATTCTATGCTGGAAAAACTAAAGGCGACCTCAATCAATTTGCTTTAGAAGCCATAAAAATACAAACCGGTCAGCAACTGACACCCATTTTAAAATCCCCCATAAAAACTGACAGTAAAAATACTGCAGCCGCTGCCAGTGTTTTTTTCCCATTTTCAAAAGCCCAGCCCGAGCAATTGCGGATTATTCCTAACTTTAAGACTATTGAACAGGCAGGTGATAAATATATTATTACGGTATCTCATCAAGGCTTGCCTGTTATTGATCATGGCGTTTTAACCTCCGCAGAAACATTGCAGCTCAATTGGCAAGACCCCTGGTATAGTCACTTTCTTAACCCAAAACTGCAACGTGGACATCGCGATCCAGTGATGGCTTTTCTATACATTGAGCCTCAGCAAATTAAAAGCGAAGTAGTTGTCAGAATTAAAGAAATGGCAAGCTGGACAAATTTAGATCTGCGCGATAAATCCATGATTTATCCTGATGAGTTTGCAGCCACAAAGCAAAAAATTGCTGATTTTTTATTAGCAAACAATAAATTAATAACTGGCGCCGTAACGAAGCCCACACTTGAGCGCGTTGATTACATTCGCATGGGCGCCTCTGGCATTCAGGCTTACAAACCGCAGCAAGCCCAAAAGCAGGTGGCTACATTAATCGGTGTGAGCATTATTTACCCCATTTCTTCTATTCCAGCAAAAATACAATGGCACTGGAATCTTTTTAATGCAAAAATTCAGCAGGTGGCTATACGGGCTTATGATCCTGCTGGCTTATTCGACAGTTACGTAACCCCAAAATACCCTGTATTTGAATGGGAAAATATGCTGGCTGATATCGACTTGCCAGAGCTGCAAAACAAACCCAAAGTGGCTCTGGTTCCAGCAGACAGCGAACAGCAGGAAAACCATCAATACCTATTGCCAGGGATTATCAGCCTGGTCATTTTATTTTTTATCGGCTATAAATTCCACCCCGCCCGCTTACGTAAATACTCCCTCACCTTTCTTTTGCTTCTTTGCCTAGCCAGTGTTTATAGTTTTTTTAATAATAGCCAGACAAAGTTAGATAAGCAGCAGGCCAAACCAATCCTCAAGCAGCTATTATGGAATATCTATCAGGCTTTTGAAGCAACCCAGGAAGATGCAACATATGATCTGCTAGCTTACAGTGTCGATGGCAATTTAATAGAAAAGCTCTACCTGCAAAATCGTGAATCATTTCTGGCTCAAGATGGCGCCTGGTCAAAAGTCAGCAGTATAAAAATTCAAGGCATCAACAGCATTACTTTTGATGATGGCTATCTGCTTGACTGCGAATGGCTGGTGACAGGAGAAGTGATTCATTGGGGGCATCAGCACCGCCGAGATAATGTTTATCATGCGAATATTAAAATAGCCCCCATTGACGGCAATTGGAAAATTATTGGACTGGAATCCATTGGCCAACTGCGGGTTGATTGAAAAATATCCTTATCCATTATGCGCATCTTAATCATAGAAGACGAAACCAAAACCTCTAACTTTTTATCTAAAGGATTAAAAGAAAATGGTTTTACTGTCGATACAGCCTGCAATGGAATTGATGGCTTAAATGCTCTGGAGCAAAACAGCTACGATTTAGCCATTCTGGATATTATGCTGCCGCTGCTTGACGGATGGTCGGTATTATCTACGCTCAGAAACAAAGACATTCAAACCCGCGTTTTGCTGCTTACCGCCAGAGATTCGATTGAAGATCGCGTTAAAGGGTTAGAATTAGGAGCTGATGACTACTTAGTCAAACCTTTTGCCTTTTCTGAATTATTAGCCCGAATACGCACCCTTTTGCGACGTGGCACGGCAGCAGAAATACAAAAAATTCAATGTGCCGATATGGAAATTGATGCCATAAAGCACCGTGTCACTCGAAAAGGAGTGCGTATTGACTTAACGCCCAAAGAGTTTCAGTTATTACTGCTGCTTGCTCGCCACCCGGGAGAGGTTTTTTCCCGCACAGTCATTGCTGAACAGATCTGGGACATGAATTTTGACAGTGACACCAATGTTGTTGATGTTGCTATCAGACGATTGCGCAATAAAGTGGACGACTCCTTTGAGGATAAATTAATTCATACCATTCGGGGTGTCGGATATGCCTTTGAACAAAGATCATAAACTGCCCTCATTGCAATCACTGGCTAAAAAACTGGCGATTCTCTACTCAACGACGACCTTCAGCGTATTATTAATTGCTTCAGGCCTACTTTATTGGTCAGTGCTTGATCACCTGCAAAAAGAGCATCAAAGCTTACTGTCTGCAAAAATATTCGAGCTCAGACAATACTTCAAAGATTCATCTTTACTGGGTGAAACCTTATACAGCTTAATTGATACAGAACACCACCACTCACAGGCCACGCATTCCTCTGCTATACACCCAGGCATCCCCCATCACATCTTTTTACGCATTTTTGATGAGCAGGGCAATTTATTAATAGAATCCAGTACGCCTCAGCCATTACCCAAATCACTTAGTTTTCCCATCGTCGACCCGCAAGATACCCATTCCATTTCTATTATTAAAGTGAATCCAGAATCTGACCAGCTATTTTTGCTTGGCAGTGCATGGGCATCTACAGTAAGTGGCAAGCATCCCCGAAAAGTGCTGATACAGGCTCTTTTAAAACTATCTCCCGATGAAAGCCTTTTAACCGATTTTCGGCACACACTGATAGCAGTATTAATTTTTGGCGTATTAGCATCCGCTCTTACTGGCTTTTGGGTCACTCGCCGAGGGTTGCGCCCGTTGCGCCAAATCACAAAAACCATTCAAAATATTAACGTCCAGCAATTAAATGAACAGCTTAATTTAGAGCAGTGGCCCAAAGAAATCGCCTTATTAGCCAATGCCTTTAACCAAATGCTGACTAGACTAGATCAGTCATTTGCCCGTTTATCCCAGTTTTCAGCTGATTTAGCACATGAACTGCGTACTCCTGTAAACAATTTAATGGGAACTGCTGAAGTTGCCCTATCGAGAGAAAGGTCGCCTGAGGAATACCGCGAAATCTTAGAGTCTAATATCGAAGAATGCGGAAGAATTGCAAGAATGATCGATGAACTGCTTTTTTTAGCGCGTGCAGAAAACCCTAAGACAGAGATTAACCGCAACATTTTTCCTATAGAAAATGAATTTAAGGTTATAACAGAGTTTTATGGCATGCTGGCATCTGAACAGCAAGTTGAAATATGCTATCAATCAAACCAAATTGAGCTTTATGCCGACCCCAGTCTTTTACGTCGCGTCTTAAGCAACTTACTTTCCAATGCCCTGCGCTATAGCAAAGCTAACGGGAGTATCACCCTAACTGCAACTTATCTTGCTGATAAGGCCGTAAAAATCACCATCACAGATACTGGTGAAGGTATTGATGAAGCTCTTTTGCCGCATATTTTTGACCGTTTTTTTCGCGCAGATAAATCACGTCAATATGATAGGCAGGGTTCTGGTCTAGGCCTTGCTATAGTAAAGTCTATTATGGATCTACATGGAGGGCAGGTTTTAATCTCCAGCAAAATGGGGCAAGGCTCCCAGGTAAACCTTATTTTCCCCGCCCCTAAGTCAAAATAAAAGAATTTGTACCATTAAGCCCTATTACTTGGCATATTACACACTCATTTTTGAGTCAATATAAGCTTACAACTTATCAACATTAAGGATTGTTAACTTATCTGCCACTAATTTACGGGAAAAATCTAGCGATACATAATTTGTTCCCACCCAGCGGGTAAAAACTTGCTGTGCCTTCGGTTCTCCGCCAATTACTTTTAATAGTGCAGCACCATTAACACTGATTTCTGCAATTTCAACGGTAACAGTCGACTTATAATCAAGAAATTTCCCTCGTTCAGAGGCTTTATAATAAATCTCCAGCTTATCTCCAGGTTCAAACTCTACCGTAGTGGAAAAAAAACTGGATTTTGGCTTAACCTTGCCGGTATATTTATTCACCGTCTCAAAAGGCACCAGAAACATGACATCCCATGCAAACGGTGTACAGTGAACCGGCCTGGAATCTTTGTAAAAGTGAACGGTATATTTTTCTCTATATGGCTGCTTGATTTTGCCTTTAGCCCAAAACCCGTGACAGTCAGCTAAAACTTCTGTGCCACCAGGAATATGCTCTGCCTGTGCAATAGTGGAAAATATACAAAAAATAAAACCTATTATTATTTGATGATGCTTCATAACGCCCCCTCTTTCAGTCATAAAACCTAAAAAATCAGTTTTGAACAGTTTTCTAGATTCACACAGTCATAGCTTTTATTTTTATCAATCTTCACTTCCACCCAAAAAATCAACAATAAAACCTATTCTTTATTAACAGCCTTTCTTAACCTTTCAATATTTTCATGCATTATGCTCATGAAATCTCCCGTTTCAGGTGCATTGGCAACAGGACTAAAAACAATGCTTTTTATCCCTAATTTTTCTAGCTTCAGCACGGTATCCGTCGCTGGTTCACCTTCCCACAGCATCCACTTAGCAGGATGGTTTTCAATGATTTCCTTTAACTTAGCCCATTGTTCATCAGTTGGTGCATCTTCCGGCTCCCAATGGACACTTTCTAGGTTCAATTTGTAACGGTTTTTCATATACTGATAAACAGGATGGGAAGCCAGGAGTGGCTGTCCATTAAGCCTCTCCCCTATTTCAGTCAATTCTTTATCCAGATCCAATAATGCTTTTTGAAGTGGGATAAAATTCTGCTCAAAGACCGTATTTAATTTCGGCTTATTCCTTGATAATGCTTTAAAAACGGCTTTTGCCTGCTTCTCTGCCAAAGAAAAGTCCATCCATGTGGTAAAAGCAGTACCCACATGAGAGTGCTTGCCTCCCATGCCATGATTATGAGTAATGCCTTCCTTCAACATAATATAGGCATCCCGGAATTCAGCAGAGGTATTTACTAGCTTAAATAAAGGCAGCGAAACTTTTGGCAGCCATTTTGCATAATTGGCACCATTAAGCAGGATCATATCAGCTTTTTGCAATTCAGCGATTTGTTCGGCTTTAGGTGACCAAAATGCAGGATCAATATCAGCAGGCATTGGCAACGTAACATTGGCATGCTTGCCTGCAATTTTCTCTGCGAAAAACTTAATCGGGTAATTCACTGTATAAATATTTAAAGCGACTGATTCATCTGCGTGTACCTGACTACAGAAAAAAAACAGAATTGAAAAAATGATATTTTTTTGAATAAAACTTACGGTCAACTTATGCATTATTATTGTTATGAAATAAATAGTTTATGGACGATTTCGCCTTGGAAATGTTGCAGTACCAATAGTGCAGAATAACATAGCATCCCGCTGAACATTGCTATAATCAAGATTTCAGCACCTATTAATTTAACAACTGTACTGCGGCTGCACCCTAAATGTAAAATAGTGCCTATTTCTTTTTGGCGCAATCGGAAAGACAGACTAAAGATAAGAAAAACAGCCAAAACCATGGCCATTGCAACAATCAAAACCACTGCATCAATAAATTCCTTGATTTGAAAAATATTTCCTAGCAAATCTTCAATAACCTGTTTAGGTCTGACTATCTGCTGATTCTTTTGTTCCGATAAATAACGCCCCATCAAAATGGTTGCTGATTTTTCATCTTGAGGAACTGCTATGATTGAAGTTAGGGGATAAATTGAAGGGTCACCATGAAAATGGAATGATTCAAGGTTGGCTGTATTAATTTCGGTATACTGTTTGATTTTTGCGGAAGTAGTAATGGACTTCTCTGAGCGGCTTAGCACATCGCCTGACTGTTTGAGCGTTTTAACATCCTGATGCCCATGCCCTAATCCCTGAATGACCCAGGTGGTCTTCAAATCAACAAAAACGGCTTTATCATCAACTGAGTTTGTTTTATCAAGAATGCCGGTAACTTTCATTTTTAATGGGTAGACGCCCGCCAAGTCAAATAGGTTCTCAGGAGAGGACAGAATACTGTCGCCTACATTTATATTTAAACGGCTAGCAACATCTGCACCGATAACGCATTCGCCAAGCATTGCAAATGCTCTTCCTGTCGAAATGGTACGTTTCCTAAACTCAAAATAATCTAGCGTAGTCCCCACAATTGGATAGTCTCGGGCATGAAATCGCGTATACAGCGGTATCGGCAGAGCAAGATAGGAGTCCATTATTTTTTCAATGGCCTTCATGCTGATAAAATCTGGCTTTTCCTTGGAAAAATACAAAGAGTTCATCACTAAATCTAATGAATTGCCTTTTGCCCCCACCAGCAAAGGAGTCGTTGTCGCCCTGGACATTAACTGATGCTCACTTTCATTAAGCAGTGTTTTAAGAGCAAAAGGAAGAAAAGAAACCAGGCTGATGCATAAAACGAGTGTTATAGTCTTAACCCGATTAAAAACAATGTATCGCCATGCGAGATAGAAACTATCAATCATACGGCCTCCGCCTCACAATATTGTTTAAAATCAATCACTCGGTCAAACCGATCCAAAAGTTCATGATCATGTGTCACTGCAATTAAAGTGGCCTTATTGCTGTCAGCACTGCGAAAAAGGGTATCAAGAATTTTGGTTTTATTGCTCGGATCTAGATTGCCTGTTGCCTCATCAGCTAGAACCAACTTAGGCGAAATCATCATGGCCCTGCAGATGGCTGTCCGCTGTTTTTCCCCCTGCGACAAGGTATTTGTCAATCGTTTCATTTTATTTTGGATTCCCAACTCCAGAGCTAATTCACTTGCTCTGGTCCGCACCTGTGCATCTATTTTTAATGCCTGTGTGATTCTGTATGGGTGGAGAATATTATCCTCCACATTAAGATAATCAAGCAATTCAAAATCTTGAAAAATAAACCCAATATTTGTAATCCGATAGTCTCTGCGCTGCGTATCTGAAAGCCGGCTTACAATTGTTCCATCAATTGAAACATGGCCTTTTTGCGGCACAATAATCCCGGAAATAAGTCTTAGCAAAGTTGTTTTTCCTGATCCGCTAGGGCCTATTACGGCAACTTTTTCAGCATCGTCAATTTTCAGCTGAGGAATTGAAAGCCGGAATCCACTATTGCCATACGATAATTCCAGTGAATCTATATTAATCAAACAAAAATCTCCCATTTATTCGCTAAGTAGTTATTATGTTTAATAGCTTTCTTGAAATTTTCTATTTTTGTGCTACTCAAATCACCCCCCAAAAAAATCTTATCCCTTCCTTCAGACACCGCAAACCATATAGCCTTAGGCAATTATAACAAATTTCAAACCGAATCATACATGCTTTAAATGCATATCAAAACCCCACGCCATCTCACATTTATCTTGACATTAGACTTGTCTAAAGTAACATATGTAGCTCGGGAGCCAGATAACTGGCACTTTAAATTTTCACAATAAAAAAAGGTAGGACACTCATGGGAGCGATCTTAGACGTAGTAGAAATGTTAAAAGAACCAGCAGGCATGGCTGTTGCAGTAGTAGTTATTGCGGTCGGTTACTTTTTCGTAAAATGGGTCTTCGCAGAGCCAGAAGACGAAGAATAAGCTTTAAATAGTTTTTTCTACATTTAAGCTGTATCAGTTTTCTGGTACGGCTTTTGTAGTTTCTAGAGCCTTGTAAATACCATACCCTTCCATTTTAAATCCTCACACTCAGCATTATTTCCCTTATAATTGGTGGCACTATTATCAGGACACTTTTTCCCGCCAATGTATAAAAAACTCCACGCCAAAATATCATCTCTTTACCATACTCAGGCCCCCGCAACGGGAATCGGACTTTTTCGCATACTCTTTGGCCTGGTAACACTTCAAGAAATCTGCTTTCTGCTCTATTTCAATCATTTAATATTTGACCCAATTCCCTATCTGGATGTTGAATTCCCAATGATTCCTTTTTTTCTTTGCATTTGGACCATTGTTGCCTGTTTTCTCACCTTCGGCTATCACAGTCAAAAAGCAATTATTGCCAACTATATTTTTTGGCTGGTTTTTGTTTCATTTACCCCTATGCAGCGTGATTTTGATGGCGGCTTTGATCTATTTATGATTGGAGCGAATCTACTCATGATCTTTATGCCTATCGACAAAGCCTTTTCCATTGATAGCCTTAGGCGCAAATTGCAAACCCCCTTTCAGCACTATTCTTTCTACTCCAAACAGCAAGTTTCGGTTCTTGCCTATTACATTCCTGTCGTAGTCTGTCTAGGCTTCCTCTACTTTGATTCAGCCATCCATAAAATGTTTGCACAGCACTGGAGAAATGGCTTGGGTGCCTGGCTGCCATCCTCCCACCCCTATTACATATCTCCTCTTGATATGAACTGGCTGCTAAACAATGAAATGCTGCAAAAATCTATTGGCTACTTAATCCTAGCGTTCCAGTTTAGCTTTATATTTCTATTCCATTTCCGCAAACTCAGGCCCCTTTATTTTATTGTTGGAGCTGGGCTTCACCTAGGTATCACCCTCACCTTCAACATATACCCTTTCGGCATTGGAATGCTTATTTTTTATACTCTGGTAGCACCTTTCTCGTGGTATAAAAAAATTGGAGCTTTGGTGACGGCTAAAAGCACGGCATTGACCGTTTTCTATGACGAACAATGCCCTCTTTGCTGCAAAACCATTCTAATGCTCAATCATTTCGATATTCTTAATTGCATCGACTTTAAGGGCGCTCAGACCTATGCCTCTAAATATCCAGAACTTAATGCCATTGACGAAACGACTCTTCTCAAGGATCTCTATGCCTTAGATAACACTGGAAAGCTATATTCCGGTGTAGCAACCTATAGCCAGATTCTAATCAAAATGCGCTACACAGCCCTAGCAGGCTATCTCCTTAAAACACCCGGCATTTTTCAGCTTGCCAGTAAAATCTATAGAGATATTGCCGACAGCCGAACACGCTTAACATGTGACAGCAACTGCATCATTACTGACCATACCAGTATCCAGCCTTCTTTATATGACCAGATTTTTACGCCCGCAACAAACAGATTAGAGAAGTACAATACCCACAAAATAACAAAAATACTTTTAATCCTACTGTTACTTCAACTTAATAGCAGCATCCATTACGGGCTTTTTTACCGCCTTAAACCCGACATTAAACCTACAGCCCTTACCGGCCTTATTTCTGGAATAAGCAACTCAATAGTCAATTATTCCAGTGTTTTCCTTGGCATAACGCCTCACGCCCTATATCTGCATGATCATTTCGAAGGCTACAACCACCTTATTGCAATTACATATACGGACCTGCAGGGACATGAAAAATGGCTCCCCTTTGTCACCCCTGAAGGAAGACTTCAATCACCGAACTGGGGGCGCGTACACTCCATGTGGGCAAATATTGCGGTCACACCTAATATTGACAACCACCGACTATCTAAATTCATAATGAAAACTACCGCTTTTTGGGGAATAAAATCTGGTCTTGATTTAAACTCCACAACCTTTCATATTAAATTGAAAAAGATATCATCACCCAACACCTGGATTTATAACTTGCTTAAGTCCAACTTATCAGGCTCATGGAGCACTGTAGGCCAAGCCTCATGGCATGGCAAAGATATAGACATATCGCTTCCAACTGATATTAACCTACTTTAATTGCAATTTATTATTGCACCTATGATGCCCCCATGGTATAAATTACACCGTGCTTAAAAAAGTACATAATATAATTATAAAAAACACACTCTGGAGAAAATAATGAAAAAAGTTCTATCTATTTTAGCTATCACATTAATGCTTATTGGCGTAACTGGCTGCATGGATGATCCTGATGGCACAACTCAGCATGTGACAAAAAACAATTAAAATATTTTCCTTTAAGGAAATTGCTAAAAAACTATGAGTACATTAATTATGCACTCATAGTTAACTGGTCTTGCATTCCATTCGGAGAATAAGCCAGTGGCAAGTTATATTTAATATTAGAGACCCTTCCAGGGTCTCTTCTAAATTTTTGCATTTTAACCCACCTATTTAACTGCATTACACAGCACTTTTCCCTACACTAGCTCAGATCTCCTTCATCGCAATTTATGCAGGCCATCAACACGCCTTTTACGTACTGACTGCGTAGCTTTTCTTTGCAATCGCATTTCAAAACAATATTTCCAATACAATTAAGTAGCCCTATTTAGTTTATTTTTTAATCCAGCCCCAATTTCTTCAGTCGATAGCGTAAAGACCTAAAAGTCAGACCTAAATGCTTGGCTGTTTCTGTCTTATTCCAGCGGTTTTCTTCCAGCGCTTTACTAAGGGCTTCTTTTTCAATTCCTTCCAGATAGTCTTCCAGCGACATTTCAGAAGGATTGAATTTTTCTGCCTGAGGCAGCTCTGTCGAGCAGGGAAGGTTCAGGTCATCAAGTTTAATGATATTGCCATCGTATAGAGCCAGCGCACGTTCTAAAATATTTTCCAATTCACGGACATTGCCGGGAAAATGATAGTGCTTTAAGCCATTTATTGCTTCTTCAGAAAGCGAGGGCTGCTGCTGATTGTTATTGGCGGCCAATCTGGCAAGCAAGTGCTCTGCCAGCTGAGGAATATCTACGGCACGAGTGCGTAACGGCGGGGAAACAAGATCAATGACATTGATGCGGTAATATAAATCCTGTCTAAATTCCCCCTTTTCAACCATTGAGTTCAGATCTTTATGAGTTGCACTAAGCAGGCGAACATTGGTGGCTATTTCCTGCTGACCACCGACTGGACGTATCTTTTTCTCCTGAATGGCACGAAGCAGCTTCACTTGTAAAGCTAAAGGCAAATCAGCCACTTCATCTAAAAATAACGTACCGCCATCGGCAGCCTGAAATAAACCTTCTTTATCAGTAGCCGCGCCAGTGAAGCTACCTTTTTTATGGCCAAAAAACTCACTCTCCATAAGTTCGGCTGGAATGGCACCGCAGTTGATAGCAATAAAAGGTGCTTCGTTCCTAGGGCTTTGCTGGTGAATCAGTTTTGCTATCAGCTCCTTACCAGAACCAGACTCACCGCTGATATAGACAGGTGCTTGACTGCGCGCTACTTTTTCAATTTTTGTACGGACATCACGCATTAACTGAGAATCACCTAATAGTATATGTCGAGTTCGGCGTTCTTTTTTAATTTGCTTAGGGGTTGATAGTTTTAACGCGTTGTTTACCAGCTGCCTGAGAACAGTTAAATCAACTGGTTTTGATAAAAAATCAAAGGCACCTTTTTTCATAGCCTTAATGGCTATGTCCATACTGCCATGCGCAGTTATAACGGCGCAGGGTATCGGGGGTCTATTATTTTGTATGTAATCAACCAGATCCAATCCATTACCGTCAGGCAGTTTCATGTCGGTTAGGCAAAGATCAAAGGCCTGTTCCGCCAATAACTTTTTTGCCGAGGCAATATCTTCAGCGCAGAGAGTCTGAATATTCATCCTGTTTAAGGTAATTTCCAGCAATTCTCTGATGTCTGGTTCATCATCAATAATGAGGGTTAATGGTTTTTTCATATTTCTATTTTTGAGCTATCCGCTTTAGGCAGGCAGAGTTTAAAGCTGCTTTTATTATTATAGGTTAAAGCGTAGCTTAATGTAGCCTGGTTAAGCTCTGCCAGTTCTTTGGATATATAGAGCCCTAACCCTGTACCGGAAGGCGAGGTGGTAAAAAATGGTTCGAAAAGATGGCTGACTGTTTCAGAGTTTATCGGATTGCCGTTATCTAATAATGTAATGCAAGGCGAGTCATCAGACAGACTTAGCTCTATAATGATTTTTTGTGTAGTGTCACCATATTTTAAGGCATTGGAGCATAAGTTATCGAGGATTTGCTTTAAATGGCCTGCATCCATATAAATCCACAAATTAGTCACAACAGTGCTAATTTCAAAATCATCTAGCCTACGCCCAGTCTCATAGATAAAGCCCTGAATATAGTTATCAACCCATAAGTTGAGCTGTATTTTTTCTCTTTTTGAGTGCTGCCTGCGAGAAAGCTGCAATACATCTTCAATTATTTTATTCATCCTCAGACAATGGGACTGAATGATTTCTGTCAACCGGTGATCTTCAGCTTGCAATTGCAAAGCGGGTGCTTCAGATAAAAGCTGGCTGGCATGACTGATAGCACCTAAAGGGTTACGTATTTCATGTGCAATACTTGCGGTAAGCCGTCCTAGCGAGGCCAGTTTACTTTGCTGCAACTGCTGATTATAAAGAGAAATATCTTCAAGAATAATCATATAGAAAGTTTCCTGCTGGGTTCTAAGCAGGGAAAACCGGCAATGGATTTCATCGTGGCTAGGCAGGCGTATTAATGCAAAGTTTTTGCTGTTGTCTATCGTCCATTGCAGAAAATTGTCACTCAATTGGGCTGATATATCATTCAGATATTGAGGAGATGGCGCCTCCGCTGGGCGGTCAATAATAGTTAACGCCGCTTCATTGTACATTCTGATATGCTGGTCAGCATAACTGATAATTATGCCTGATTGCAGGTGCTGAATGATGTACTGATTGAGTTCTTCAAGGTTTGAAATGGTTTGCTGACGCTGAGAGGCAAGAAGCTCAGACTGCTCTGTCCGCTTCGCCAGAATAAAAGCAAGGTAGGCAATGGTGAAATATGAGGCGCCCAGCATCCCAGCATATGTAAATAAGGCTGTAGCGGCATAGGCAAGTACTGTGTAAGTATGCTCGGCCAAAACTGAGAGGCTGGCCAATGCGGCAAAGAACAGAGCGCATCGCCCGCCAATCAGCAGACCGCCGGCGGCAGTAGAAACCACAAGTAAAATGCCGATACCACTATTTAGGCCGCCGCTTGCATGCATTAACAGCGTAATGAAAATAATATCGCTAAAAATGACTATTTGTGCCTGTGAGGAATAGCTGAACTGACGCTTAGCTGAAAAATAGCCGGATAATACTGAAAAAACCAGGTAGCTATGGCAGACAATATTGTATAGCCGAGCATCGTATGCTTTCAGCAGGGAGGTATCAAAGTGGCTATAGAGCAGAATAACAAACAAAGATGAAACAATAAATCGGTAGATAAAAAAGATGTTTAGGAGAGACCAGGCCTGCTCAGCAGGTATCCCATAACCTTTGGAAAAAGGACAGGGATAGATTGTATTTTCTTGATTGGGTGTCATAAGGTCTAAAATTCGATAGAATATGCTGTTAATCCTGGAAACGTCGTTTTAGCGTAGTTTTCCTAGAATATTATTATAGATCAATCAATGTGTTGGTAGCTGGAGAAATAAATGAATATCCACGAGTATCAGGCTAAACAGCTTTTTAAGTCGTTTGGCATTGCTGCACCTCAAGGTGAAATGGTCACCACGGCAGAGGATGCTGTGCTTGCAACACAAGATATTCCCGGGAATATCTGGGTTGTTAAAGCACAGGTACATGCAGGAGGCCGGGGCAAGGTCGGCGGTGTAAAACTGGCTAAAAATACCGATGAAGTTAAACAGTATGCCTCCGATATGCTGGGTAGCCGTTTGGTAACTAAGCAGACGGGAACAGAAGGCTTGCCTATCGAGTCAGTGCTGATAGAAAAAACCTATCCAATTAAACATGAGTTTTACCTGAGCGTTTTAGTGGATAGAGCAACTGAACGGGTGATGTTCATTTCTTCTGTTGCTGGCGGTATGGATATAGAAGAAGTGGCTGAACAGTCGCCTGAAAAAATCATCACTTTACTGATTAATCCTGCGGCAGGCTTACAGTCATACCAGTGCAGGCAAGTAGCTTTTGATCTGTCTTTGCAAGGTGTACAGATCAGAGCATTAGAAAAAATCATGCGAGGCATGTACTGCTTGCTCCTAGAAAAAGATGCCAGCCAGATCGAAATTAATCCATTGGTCGAAACTGATGATGGAGAGCTGTTAGCCCTAGACGCCAAAATAAACTTTGATGATAATTCAGTAGCTTTGCACTCTGATATAGCTGACCTTAGGGATGAAGGCCAGGAAGATGAAAAAGAAAATAAAGCACAGGAGTTTGACCTAAATTACATTACTTTGGATGGTACGATTGGCTGCATGGTGAATGGTGCCGGCCTGGCAATGGCAACGATGGATTTAGTTAAGCTTAAAGGCGGGTCACCCGCCAATTTTCTTGATGTGGGCGGAGGTACAACACCAGAAAAAGTCTGCGAAGCGTTTAAACTGATACTCTCAGATAAAAACGTAAAAGCAGTTTTAGTCAATATTTTTGGCGGCATTGTACAGTGCGATGTCATTGCTAAGGGCATTTTAACAGCAGTAGATGAAGTGCATGTTCAAGTCCCTGTTGTAGTTAGACTCGAAGGCACCAATGCAGAAAAAGGCAGAGAACTTTTAAATAACTCTAGCTTCGGGGTCGTTGCTGCAGATAACTTAGCCAGTGCGGCAGAACAGGTCGTGGAATTGGCTAGCAATGAAGGAAAAGGCGCATGAGCATTTTAATAGATAATCAAACGAAACTGATTTGCCAAGGCTTTACTGGCAAGCAAGGTACATTTCATTCTGAACAGGCACTGGCTTATGGCACTCAGCTCGTTGGCGGCGTGACGCCAGGTCGTGGCGGACAGACTCATTTGGACCTGCCTGTGTTCAATACGGTAGAACAGGCCGTAAAGCAGACAGGAGCAACAGCTACGATGATCTATGTACCGCCATTTTTTGCTGCCGATGCCATTTTAGAAGCCGTTGATGCAGGTCTCGGCTTGATTATTTGCATTACCGAAGGCATTCCTGTTTTGCAGATGCTTAGAGTCAAGGCCGCCATGGCGGGTACAGATGCCTTATTGGTTGGCCCTAATTGCCCGGGTGTCATTACACCGGGAGAGTGTAAAATTGGCATCATGCCCGGCAATATACACTTGGCTGGTTCGGTTGGCGTGGTTTCACGATCCGGCACATTGACTTACGAAGCGGTTCATCAGACAACTCATGAAGGACTTGGCCAAAGTACCTGTGTAGGCATAGGCGGGGATCCTATTCATGGCATGACTTTTATTGATGTAATAAGCCGTTTTCAAGAAGATGAGCAAACTGAAGGCATCATTATGGTAGGAGAAATTGGCGGTGGCGAAGAAGAAGAAGCGGCAGATTATATTAAAAAATATGTCACCAAGCCTGTAGTCTCATATATAGCAGGCAGAACCGCTCCTCCAGGAAAAAGGATGGGGCATGCAGGAGCAATTATTACCGGCGGAAAAGGTACTGCAGAAGGCAAAGTTGACGCACTTATATCAGCTGGGGTTGATGTGGTTGATACGCCAACTCAGTTAGGTGCTGCTATGAAAGCAGCATTATCGTAACCCTGCTCTCGGCCTACCCCCTTGAAAAAGTGAGATTAAAGAGGGGGGTGGCAATATTAGTTGCGCAAAGAATAAAAAATAAATGTTAAAAATAGCCTTAGCTCAAATTAACCTGCTTGTTGGCGGCATTCAGGCTAACCAGATAAAAATCATTCAAACAGCAGAACATGCCAGAGACCAGTTAGAAGCAGATATTGTTGTTTTCCCTGAACTGACCGTAACAGGCTATCCCCCAGAAGATTTATTGCTGCGCCCCGACTTTATAAAACAGGCAAATCAGTCAGTGTTTGATATTGCCCATGCAGTTCAAGGAATCGATATAGTTATAGGTTTTCCTGAACAAAGTGATAACTCTCTTTATAATACTGCCGCTGTATTGAGGGATGGAGAAATTCTGACTCAATACAGAAAAAATGTGCTGCCCAATTTTGGCGTATTTGATGAGCAAAGATATTTTAAACCAGACAATGAAATATGTACCTTTTCAGCAAAGGGGCAGTCTATTGCATTGACTATCTGTGAAGATATATGGCAATTGGGATTGGTTGAAAAAAACAAACAGGCAGGCGCTGATCTCATATTAACTTTAAATGCCTCTCCTTTTCATGCAGGGAAAATTCATCAGCGAGAAGATATTGTCTGTCAGCAGGCAAAAGGAGCTGAAATTCCCCTAGTTTATGTTAACTTAATTGGCGGTCAAGATGAGCTGATATTTGATGGCGCATCATTCGTAGCAAATGCACAGGGTAAAGTAATTTTTAGAGCAAAAGAGTTTGAAGAGCAGGTGTCTGTTGTTGAGTTTAAAGCAGGCAAGCCTATAAAAACCATCTGTTCCCCTTTATACAATGAAATCTCCAGTGAATATGCGGCGTTAGTCTTAGGTGTTAGAGATTACGTTTATAAAACAGGCTTTAAAGGCGCGATATTAGGTTTGTCAGGGGGAATAGATTCAGCTCTGGTACTGGCCATAGCCGCTGATGCGCTGGGTGCAGATCAGGTAGAAGCCGTACTGATGCCATCTAAATATACCCAGGACATGAGTAATGAAGATGCTATTCTGCAAACTGAGGCCTTAGGCGTTAAGTACCACACCATTGCAATAGAACCTGCTGTTACTGCTTTTACAGGAATGCTAAGCGATATTTTTGAAGATACCCAAAAAGATGCTACCGAAGAGAATATTCAGGCGCGCTGCCGTGGTGTATTGCTTATGGCCATGTCTAATAAGTTTGGAAAACTATTGCTTACGACAGGCAATAAAAGTGAAATGAGTGTGGGCTATGCCACTTTATATGGTGATATGGCGGGCGGGTTTGCCCCGATAAAAGATGTCCCTAAACTGCTGGTATATCAATTGGCAGAATATAGAAATACCCTGTCAGCCGTTATTCCACAGCGAGTGATCACCCGCCCTCCATCTGCTGAATTGGCACCCGACCAGATAGACGAGGATTCATTGCCTCCCTATTCTATTTTAGATCCTATTTTGGAGATGTATGTGGAACAGGACAGATCAGCTGAGCAGATACAGGCCGCAGGCTATCAAATGGCTGATATTAACCGAGCCATTTCATTAGTGGATAGAAATGAATATAAACGCAGACAGGCTCCCCCAGGCATAAAAATCACCCCAAGAGCATTTGGGCGAGATCGTCGCTACCCTATTGCATCTGGATACAAGGGGGCGTAGCAGATAAAATGCTGGGCTATAAAGTTAGCCCGCCAGCCCATCCAACCCAGACTCAAGCGCAAGGATTTCTGGCAGTTTTTTTTCTATATCCCCTGCATCCAAACCTAATTGCTTCCATTCTTTTACGGGGAAATCATTAATAATATCCTGCTCGCCTGTTTCGCCGTTTTTTAACTCGCTAATTTGTCTTGCGATATAGACAATACAGGCTGAAATGGATATTTCATCTGCATTTAATGGATCTGCTGATTTTGCTATTGTATCAATTAATTCATCAGAAAAATGCCAGCGATTGCAAAGTTCTGCTGCCACTGCCTGATTGGCAAACCCCAGACGTTTCTGTTCGTATTCGTGGCGATTTTCACCTGCCTTTACATGCTGGTCAATTTCATTTGCAACTTTAGGGGCGCCTAGATAAAGTAAAATAGTCCCTAAACCGCTAATCAGGCCTGCAGTAAAAACTGTATCGCTATTGTCTAGCTTGATTTCTTCTGCCAGCCATTTTGCGTAGGTAGCTGTACGAAAACTGTTAGCCCAAAACGCTTTGGTATTAAAGTTTGGAATATCTGGTACTGAATTGACGATACCGGAAGCAATCACTAATGTTTTAAGCTTTGACATGCCAAGCATCACAACAGCATCATCAATGGAACCTATTTTTTTTGATAGGCCAAAGTGGGCAGAGTTGACTAGCCTTAGCACTTTTATGGAAATGACCTGTTCCTTCTCAACATTTTTAGCAATATCATCAAATTTGGCATTAGGGTCTGCTAATTGAGTAATTAACATTCTCACCACTTCGGGTACTTGCGGCACATTATGAATTTGCTCGAATAATTGATTTATCTGTAACTTCATGATCGCTATGCTCCATAGTTGAATAGTTATTATTTAAGCTTAGATGAGAAGCTAAAAAATACTATTCCGCTGTGAGTTTTTTCACACAACCGTAAAGCGAAGCATTCTCATCTATCATATGAGAACCGAAAAACCTTCTTGTGCATGCTATTTAATAAAGTACAGCTTAGTGCTGAACTGATTTTTTTAGGCTGAAAAGTTTTAATGAGCATTTTATCTTTATTAACACAGCCTCCGGAACCGAGATTTCTACACTCTGATTCACAGCTAAATGACACAGCTCAGAAAAATTTACTGTCACAGGTTTAAAAGAATTTTGTGCCTGAAAGCCTTTTCCCGCGCCTATATTATTGTCGCTTTTATGCTGTACTAATTTCTCTATTAGCTACTTCAGAATAGCAGGCTTATAGCGCATAAATAATTTCCCCTGATTGCAACGCATGTGTCACGCGGCCTTTTAAAGTCTGCCCCCAAAATGGAGTGTTATGCCCTGCACTTTTCCAGGTGTCCTGATTAACTATCCAGCTAAGTGCTGGGTCAAAAATACATATATCGGCAGGCAATCCTGAGGTAAGCGTTCCTCTTTGTATGCCTAAAGTTTCTGCAGGGTTTTGAGTAAGGGCTGCAATACCTTGAGATAAAGTGATTGCATTATCTTGAACCAGACGCAGCGTTAATGGCAATAAAGTTTCCAAAGATGATATGCCTGGCTCCGTTTCAGGAAAAGCGCCGAGTTTTGCATCAATATCATGTGGCTGATGATCGGAGCAGATGATATCAATAGTTCCGTTTGCCAGACTTTCTCTTAAGCTCTGCTTATCTTTTTTTGTCCGAAAGGGAGGCAGAACATGGAAAGAGCTATTAAAAGGTTCAATATCATCCTCAGTTAAATGCAACTGATGAATGGCAACATCGGCAGTCACTTTGAGTCCATATTTTTTTGCCTGCTGAATTTTAATGGCCGAGCGCCTACAGCTGATTTGGCTGAAATGCAGGCGACAGCCCGTAAGGTCGGCTAATTCTAAATATTGTGCCACTGCAATTGATTCTGCCGCTTCAGGAATGCAAGGCAAACCATAGCGGGTAGCAAAAGCTCCTTCATGAACGCAGCCCTGGTTGCTAAGTGATGCCTCATCAGGCTGATACATGACTAGTAGATTATGACTGCTGGCATATTCCATGGCTCTGCGTAAAACCAATAAACTTGCCAAAGGCGCAGTTGCATTGCTAACCGCGATACAGCCCGCTTCTTTTAGGGCAAACATAGAGCTGAGTTCAGATCCAGCCAGTTTATGGGTTAAAGCACCGATGGGGTATACCTGGGCATAGCTGGCTTTTTCAGCTTTATCCGCTATTAATTCGATTACTGCCTGTGTATCTATAACGGGACTGGTATCAGGCGGCAGGCAAAGAGTGGTAACTCCAGCACTTGCTGCAGCCATAGTTTCGCTGAGTATCGTTCCTTTATATGACTGCCCGGGGTCCCGAAGCCTGACGCTAAGATCAACAAAGCCAGGACAGACAATACTATTGCTGGCATCTATGCTGATATCTGCTGTAAAGTCTGAGACCTGCTCATTAACGGCAAATATTTTTCCATCAGCAATATACACTGACCCTTGCTGGTCTATATTATTTGCAGGATCAATAATATGTCCGTTGGAAATATGTATCTTTTTCATAATGCTTCTATGTTGCTTTGCAATGTTAAAGACATGATGGCCATTCGTACAGCAATGCCGTTGCCCACTTGCTGAAGGATGACAGACTGAGGGCCGTCGGCAATGCATGACTCTATTTCCACTCCGCGATTAATGGGCCCGGGGTGCATAACAATGGCATTTGATTTGGCCAGCTTTAATCTTTTTTCAGTCAGTCCGAAACATTTAAAATATTCTCTTTCGGTAGGAAGCAGTGCCGAGGTCATCCGCTCTTTTTGCAGACGCAGCATAATGATCACATCAACCCCTGCAAGTCCTTCTTCAATCGAGTTGAATGCTTTAACACCCAAACTTTCGACATGTGCCGGAAGCAAGGTTTTTGGAGCGATGACCCTGACTTCCTTAGTACCCAGTGTATTGAGAGCCTGTATTTGCGAACGTGCAACCCTGGAATGCAAAATATCGCCGATAATGGCCACTTTCAGCTCTTTGAAGTCATGCTTGTATTGGCGGATGGTAAACATATCAAGCATAGCTTGAGTTGGATGAGCGTGCTGGCCGTCACCGGCGTTAATCACGCTGATATGCGGGGCAGCATTTTGGGCGATAAAGTGCCCCGCCCCACTAATGGCATGCCTTACTACAAACATATCAACATGCATAGCTTCCAGGTTTCGAATAGTATCCAGCAAGCTTTCCCCTTTTGAAGTAGCTGACGTCGAAATGTTCATCGTCAGCACATCGGCTGACAGGCGAGTAGCCGCCAGCTCAAAAGTGGTACGGGTTCGAGTACTATTTTCAAAAAAAAGAATGACAATGGTTTTTCCTCTCAGCAGCGGAACCTTTTTAACCCGCTGTTCTGACATGCTAGAAAATGACTCAGCAGTATCGAGTATTTCAGTCAGCGATTCTTTGCTAAGCCCTTCAATGGATAGGAAATGCTTAAGCTTGCCTTCTTTGTTGAGTTGCAGGTTTGTCATGTCGATATTTTTTCGGTAGAAAAAGATTGGATATGAATGCCTAGTGGGCTTGGGCCTGTCAGTTTAATTCTTTGTCCTGCGGGCATTGTAACGGTACAGCCGGTACAGTCTGGCTGCAGCGGAACCTGACGCCCGTCTCTTTCAATAAGGACGCCCAAAACAACTTGGTTTGGACGGCCGTAATCAAAAATTTCATTTAATGCCGCCCGAATGGTTCTGCCAGTGTAAAACACATCATCGATAAGAATAATATCCCTTCCTTCCAGATGGTGAGGGAGCTGGCTAGGCTTTACTTGGGGGTGCATGCCAATCTGTGAAAAATCATCACGATAAAATGAAATATCTATTAAACCCAGGGGCTCTTTTATATCTAAGCGTTGATGCAGCTGTTCTGCTATCCATGCGCCTCCACTGTGAATACCTATCATCAAAGGTTTATTTAGTCCCCTAGCCTGGATGATGGAATTAAGCTCTATCTCTAGCTTGGTAAGCAGTGCCTGAATATTGAAATAAGTATCGGTCATGTTTTTTTTAAATTTAGCCAGCTTTGTAAAATAAGTTGTGCTGCCAGCTGGTCCTGAACATCCCAAAGTTTTCCTGCGCTCAGCTTAATATCATCAAACAGCATTTGTTTTGCCTCAAAAGTAGAAAATGCTTCATCGATTTGATAGACAGGCAGCTTGTAACGACCCTCTAACTGACGGCAAAATTTAAACATTCTTGGGGTAATGAGATTGTCTGAGCCATCCGCCTGCTTGGAAATGCCTACCACTAAGCCTTCAGGGTTCCATTCTTTTATAAGCTGCGAAATCTGCTCCCAGTTAGGCTGCTGATTAATGGAGCGAATTGTTTTTAAAGGACTCGCTATTGACGTAGCAGTCTGTCCAATGGCAGTTCCAATTTTTTTGTTGCCGAAATCAAAGCCAAGATAACTGTCTGAGTTTAATTTTACTGCCAGCGGATCCTTTTTAATCATTTTAAGCGTGACCGGCTGGGGTGGTTAATTGATTAATATCAATGCCCAGCTGATTGGCCGCCTCTGACCACCGCTGCTTTACAGGGGTATGATATAAAATTTCCTGCTGACAAGGTGTATTTAACCATGCATTGCTAAGGATTTCTTCTTCTAATTGCCCTGCTCCCCAGCCTGCGTAGCCCAAAGCAATAAGAAAGTCACTGGGACCTTCATTTTGTGCAATGGCCTCTAAAATATCGCGGGAACTGGTAAGGCGGGTGGTATCAGATATGGAAATAGACGCATCCCAGCTTGTACTGTCTTTTTCATGGATAATAAAGCCTCTTTCTTTTTGTACGGGACCACCGGCAAAAACAGGTATCTGCTGTATTTTCTGTGATGAGGTATCAATTCCCATTTGCTCAAAAATATTGGACAAAACCATGCCTGTTGGCCGATTTATTATAATGGCTAATGCTCCTTCCGCATTATGCTGGCAAATATAGCTGACAGTATGAGAGAAATTGGCATCAGCCAATGATGGCATCGCGATTAAAAATTGATTATCCAGATAATGGGGGCTTGTCATAAGTAATTGTTATCGGGTCGTTATGCCTGTTTCATCAGAAAATCTCCATACTCTAGTAATCACTAGGACATCCAGCTGCTGAAGAATTTCTTTGGGTAAAACGGCAAAAGGTGCACTAAGACGAATGATTCGTTTGGCCGCATCGTCAAGAGCTTTATTGCCTGATGATTTGGTAATGCGAATGCTGTAAATAGTGCCGTTAGGGTTAATGCCTACATCAGTAGTTAAGGTGCCGGAAAACCCTCTTTTTCTGGCAACTTCTGGGTAATTAAAGTTACCCACTTTTTCAATTTTTTCTTCCCAGTCTTTAACATATTGAGCGGCCACATATTTATGGGTACTGACAGAATTGACAAATTTAATTCTTGTCTTTTCAGAAGGCTGCTGTCGGCTATGGCGAATTTTAGCTCCCAGCTGTGCAATTTGCCGCTGCAGCGCTTCTGGGGATAATCTTGGATGTTGAGTAACCGAAGGCGGCGCCTGTTTTTTTGCAGTTGCAATTTTTTGCTTGGCCCGCTTTTGAGTGATTAATTTTTGCCTAGCTTTTGGCCTGCTTTTAATCTGACTCTTACGCAAGCTGGCCGGTTTGTTTTGGCTAAGCCCCTGGCTAGGCATTTTTTGTTCAGGTGGAGCCGGCTTTTGTTTAACCCTTCCTGCCCCCGCCTGATTATCCTGAGCTAAATAATTAGCTTTTTTAGGTGCTTTTTTTGCAGGTGTAGTGGAAAGGATTATTTCAATCTGTCTGTTTACTTTTGGGGGTTGAGGAATGGTAAAATTGATGCCTAATAAAATGAAAGCATGAATAACGATGGCAAAAAACAGCGCCAGCAATAATGAATCGCTTGCCGAAACGGTTGGCTGTGAAAATGAGGCGTTAAAAGGAGAAGCAGTCATAGACTGATTTTACGGCTTAGCCAAAGTATTTTCAATATGATCCATCAATTGGCCACTGATATTTAGGCCAAATTGACTGTCCAGTTCTTGAACACAGGTAGGACTGGTCACGTTGATTTCTGTTAAAAACTCACCGATAACATCGATGCCGACAAAAACCAGGCCTTTCTCTTTTAAAGCTGGACCGACCTGGTTGGCAACCCATAGGTCTCTTTCTGTCAGCTCACGGCCTTCGGCCCGTCCGCCTGCAGCAAGATTGCCCCGGGTTTCTCCTTTACTTGGAATACGCGCCAAAGCATAGGGAACGGGTTCGCCATTGACCAATAAAATGCGTTTATCACCATCTTTTATCTCGGGAATATAACGCTGGGCCATAATATAGCGGGTAGCATACTTTGTCATTATCTCAAGAATAACATTTAAATTTGGATCATCTTCCCGAATATGAAAAATAGAAGTTCCGCCCATACCATCTAATGGCTTTAAAATAATTTCTTTATGCAGCTTTAAGAAAGTTTTAAAACGCTGTGGTTCTCTTGCAACTAATGTGTCCGCACAGCATTGAGGAAACCAGGCTGTGAAAAGTTTTTCATTGGCATCTCTAAGCGACTGAGGCTTATTGACAACATAAGTCCCTAGCCGTTCAGCCTGCTCTAAAAGGTAGGTTGCATAAATGTATTCCTGATCAAAAGGCGGGTCTTTTCGCATAATGATGGTATTTAACTGGTCAAGCGGAATATCCTGCTCATCAATAAACCGATACCAGCTGTTTTGGTCTCGCTGCACTTTCAGTGTACGGGTACGGGCATAAGGATGTCCATTGCTCAGGTAGAGATCATTAAGCTCTATGTAATGAAGCTCCCAGCCTCTGGATTGAGCTTCTAGCAGCATGGCAAAACTAGTGTCTTTTTTTATATTGATATGATCGATGGAATCCATCACCATGCCGAGTTTAATAGTCATTTAGCCACCTGAAAAACGTTGAGAATAAAGTAATTCTAACAAATTTATTTTAACAATGGTATTTACCTTTAAAAGATTTTTTGGTATAAAGGTCGGCTAACTTTCAAAAATAGGCACGGCAGAGGTAATTATGTCCAAAGTATGTCAAGTAACAGGTAAGCGTCCTGTTTCTGGAAATAACGTATCACACGCAAACAATAGAACCAAAAGACGTTTCAACCCTAACCTTCATCATCATAGATTTTGGGTTGAGAACGAAAACCGCTGGGTTCGTTTAAGAGTTTCAGCTAAAGGTATGCGCATCATCGATAAAAAAGGTATAGATGTAGTTCTTGCGGATATTCGTAAAGCCGGCGAAAAAGTTTAAGGAGACTAACAAATGCGCGATAAAATTAAATTAGTATCTAGTGAAGGTAACGGTCACTTTTATACGACCACTAAAAACAAAAGAACCATGCCTGAGAAAATGGAGATCAAAAAATATGATCCTGTTGCCCGTAAGCATGTAATGTACAAAGAAGCTAAAATCAAATAGCTTTGTGTAGGGGCGCCCCCTTCTGGGGCGGCCCTGCAACACCAGGTTTTTTAAAAATCCTTCCAAGTCCTTTATTTCTTTAAAGCATCTAGAACAGATTTCAATTTTTCAGTCTGCTTATATAGCATGCGATAATTTTTTTCCAGTGTTTCCTTTTCTGCCCGAAGCACTTTAATGCTTTGCTTTAACTTCTCGTTTTCAACCTGAAGCGCATTTTTAGACGGATCAATGCTTAATGTTGCCAGTGACAGCTCTTCTGCCACCTCTTCAGCCGTAGTGCCGGCATTGTTTACAGCTAAGGTTTCTATATCATTATCTACACCTAAAGGCGTCACAGATTCAATATTTTCTGTAGGCATACTCGCCATGCCACCTCTGACGATTTGTGCCTGTATTTTATTGCGCAGCAGTAAAAAGGCAGCCGCCTCACTTGCTTTTCCATCTTCACAGATTACAATGACAGGTTTTTTCCTATCCATGGATTTAAGCTGTACTCGCAGAGAGAAAAAGGGTACATTTATACTCTGAGGCTGATGGTGCAGTTTGTATTCATCTGAAGCACGTACATCTATTAAAATTGCGCCATTATCAAGCACTTCAGGGAGCTGTGCATGCTCAATGAATTTAAGAGATGGCTCTTTAATAAGGGAGAGAAACTTATCTTTGCTAAGCCGTAACAGCGAGGTATCAGTAAGGGCTGTCACAGAGACATTTCTGGGCTCACCGGAAAGCAGCGAGTCTTCCCCAAAAGTATCTTGGCTGCGCAGCTGAGCCAGTTTAATTTCTTTTGCATTTGCAGAAGGTTTGCGAGAAATTAAACAGTGCCCTTTTTTTATAAGATAATAATAGTCTCCGGGTTCGCCCTGCTTAATAATAAATTCACCTTTATTAAACCGAATTTCTTTAAGGCTCATTATAATTTGCTGTAAATTTGCCGGCGGAAGCCCCCTAAAAATAGGGGACTTTAATAGTGTCGTCATCCAGTCATCATCGACACTATCTTCTTCAGGCTCATCAATGATCATAAAATTACTCTCCTCTCGTTCATGAGAAATGCTGGGAAGGTCATTTAAAAAATGGCTGTTCAGCCGTAACAAACGAACAGTCGACAGCGCAAGCGCATCAATTTTTCTAGGAATCTGATGAGCAAGAGCAAATCTGGCTGATTCGGTTCCAGCAGTGATGGTTTCAACTATCAAGCTGTCAGACTGCAGTCTTATAGAACCTTTTATTAAATAGACCAAATCATTTTTAGTTTCATTTCTTTTAAATAAAAATGTATTTTGTCTGATCTCTTCAACTGTGATTTCGGAGCAAATATCTTCAAATTTTTCAGCAGGCATCGTTGATATTGGAAGCAGCTGACGAATAACTTGTCCTTCTTTTGATTGGATATCTACGGGCATTTATCGGATAGCAGAGATTAATGACAGTTAATTATTTGGCATAAATTGATTTATAGCAAGAATATATGTAGCTGAACCAGGAAATATTTTGCTTATTTACTTTCAATCCCTAAACTTCGACAGCAAAACCAAAGACAAATAAAATAAGTACCAAGTAAAATTAATTTAACTTTTTACTTGGGTACTTGCTTCGTAAATTTGAAAGGTTATTTATTTCCAGCCACCTTATTAAAAAACTATAGTTGATTATTGCCAAACTGCGCATATTATAGATAGTGTACGTTAAACATTTTGCAAATTGTGCCGTCTATGTCTCAAAAAATAACAATGGAAAAACCATGAACACAAAATACTTTAACCCTTTAAATGTATTTTTTCTGCTTTCGCTTTGCCTGTTAAGTTCAACCAATTCTTATGCAGGCTTGCCTGCCTATGCCAATGGACAGGCCGTTCCTTCTTTAGCTCCTATGCTAGAGAAAAGTATGCCTGCAGTAGTCAATATATCAACCACAAAAAATGTTCGGCTACAGGACAGCCCCCTTTTGAGAGATCCTTTTTTTAAACATTTTTTTAAAATGCCACGGCAGCAGAGACAGCAAAAAAACAGCCTAGGCTCGGGAGTGATTGTTGACAGCAAAAAAGGCTATATTTTAACCAATAATCATGTTATAGATAAAGCGGATAAAATAATGGTGACACTCAGCGATGGCCGTCACCTAGATGCAACTTTACTGGGAACAGACCCCGAAGCTGATGTTGCTGTCATTCAAATTGTCGCCAACAATTTAACTGAGTTGCCCATAGCAAATTCAAATCAATTAAAGGTAGGTGATTTTGTGGTCGCGATTGGCAATCCGTTTGGCTTAGGACAGACTGTTACTTCGGGAATTATTAGTGCACTTGGCCGTACCGGCCTTGGAATAGAGGGCTATGAAGATTTTATTCAGACAGATGCGTCCATTAACCCAGGTAACTCCGGTGGCGCCCTGGTAAATCTGCGAGGCGAATTTATTGGAATGAATACTGCAATTCTTGCACCCAGCGGTGGAAATGTTGGGATTGGCTTTGCCATTCCGTCTAATATGGCTATGACTCTTAAAAAGATGCTGGTAAAGCACGGTAAAGTTAAAAGGGGACTGCTTGGCGTCACGACGCAGGACTTAACGCCTGAACTGATTAAGGCTTTTGATTTAAAAAGCAGGCAAGGCGCCATTGTCAGTAAGGTTCACGGACAATCAGCCGCAGATATTGCAGGAATAGAACCGGGTGATATTATTATCTCTTTAAATGGTAAAAAGGTAAAAGGCAGCCATGAGATTAGGAATGTGATTGGATTACTGCAGATTGGAGAACAGGTAAACATTGAATTAGTACGTGGAAATGAAACAAAAATGGTGACGGCGGCTATTGGAAAGCCGCAAAAAACCGTATTGAAGGGAGGTAAGTTTCATCGAGGTTTAGAAGGCACCATTTTAGCAACAACAGAGAAGGATCAAGTTGAAGGTGTTTTGTTTGTTAAAATTAAACAGAGTTCTTATGCCTGGCGCAGTGGCTTAAGGCCAGGGGATATTATTATTTCTGCAAACCGCTACCGGGTGCGCAATTTAGATCAGCTAAAACGAGTGTCCAACCCCCGCAGCGCACTATTGATTAATATTCAGCGTGGATCGGAAGCCTTTTTCTTAGTGTTAAAGTAGAGTGTATTTTATGAGTCAAGACAAGAAATCTATAGCACTGAATATCGCAGTATTAACTATTTCTGATTCCAGAACAGAGACTGATGACCTGTCAGGCAAGGTTCTGACAGATAGAGTGGAAAAAGCGGGACATTATGTATTTGAAAAAATCATTGTAGCTGATGATATTTATCAGATCAGAGCCGTTATCTCTAACTGGGTAGCGGCAAACGAAGTTGATGCTGTAATAACGACAGGAGGAACAGGCGTAACTGGCAGGGATGGCACCCCTGAGGCTGTTACACCTCTTCTGGATAAGGTTTTAGATGGTTTTGGCGAACTTTTCAGAATGCTGTCCTATCAGGATATAAAAACATCAACCATGCAGTCAAGAGCAATTGCCGGGGTTGCCAATGGCACTTATATTTTTTGTCTGCCGGGCTCTTCTGGAGCATGTAAAACAGCGTGGGACGAGGTAATTAATGCACAGTTAGATTCGTGTACCAAACCTTGCAACCTTGTTCAGTTAATGCCCCGACTAAAGGAGAAGTAATACAAATGTATACAAATTTTTTATTTTTAAGCGCTGTTTGTGGGTTAATAGGCGTTGCCATGGGGGCCTTTGGTGCCCATGGCTTAAAGGCTATTTTAAGCGCTGAAATGCTAACTGTTTATAAAACAGCAGTAGATTATCAGATGTGGCATGCCCTTGGCCTAGGGCTTATTGCCACTTTCAAACTGCAACACCCTGAATCGAATCATTTAAATTTGGCAGGTCAGTTAATGTTTGCTGGTATTCTGCTGTTTTCTGGCAGCTTATATGCGATGGCAATATCTGGCGTTACATGGCTGGGAATGATTACACCGCTTGGCGGCGTATGCTTTCTATTGGCCTGGGTGCTGGTAGCAATCTTTTCTTATCAATTACATAAATAACTTACATTTTTTTGAGTAATTGCAAGGCCCTTTTATCGGCGCCTGATGGAAGCGGTGATGTAAACGAGTTTATCCAGCTGTTTACATCTCTCCATAATACCGATGCCCGCAGATCACGCAGAAGCATATGATAACCATCTTTATAAAAGGCAACAAGGTGGCTGCCTGTTTTGTTGGCCGTTAGTTTTTGAAGAAATTGATAGGCTGGCTGTTTCGGAATAATCTCATCTTTTTCCCCGTATAAAAGCAGAGTGTTAGTACGAATTTTCTCTGCACCACGCACCGCCTGATCCATTAAATTAACCAAGCCATAAATTGCTTCAATACGTGTCTCCTTGATAACCATAGGATCTTTTCCTAAAGCAATCAGCATTTCAATATTATCAGAAGGTTTGATATCTAAACCCTCACCTGTTAGCGTTATCCATGGGACGGTATGAGACAACCCCCATAACAAAGCATTTTGATACCAGGGCATTGTTTGCCTAGCCCATACAGCCGGTGCCGCTAAGACAATGCCGTCAACCGGTAGCAAAGGTGATTGCGCTAAAGTTGAAATAATAATGGCACCCCCCATGCTTTCACCTAGTAAATACAGAGGCATTGCCGGATACCGTATTTTTATCAGCCGAATAAAGTTCTCTAAATCAGATATATACGTATCCACTCCTGCCCACAAGCCACGATTAGGACTTCCGCCAAAGCCGCGCTGATCATAAGCATAAGAAATAATACGTTGCTGACTGAAATATAACCCGGGCTGGAGAAAAAAGTGACTGTAATCATTAAAGCCATGCAGAGCAATAATGACAGCTTTCGCCTTCTGTTTCGTGGGTTTCCATACCTTTAATGGCAACTTGGCACCATCAGGTGCAATAAATGCATGATCCAGAAGTTGGCCTGCTGAAACAGCTATTCCTGCCGGATGGACGTTGGGCGTGCAAGCTATCATTATTCTTGCCACAGACAGAATAAATAATAATCTCCCAATTTTATTGAATAATAAATTTATGGCCATAATTCTGTTATATACCAGCTGTTCAGTGGCTTATTTTCGTTTTTAGTTTTTCCCCAATTTCCAATCGATAGATATGTTGCCGGTGTCATATTTCTATCTAGTCTTTCCAGTACCGCAAGCGGAAGCCCCCCCTAACCTAGAGATATTTTATGAAATTCTGGCATTAACGCTAAAAATTAGCTTTGACGACTTTTTAAACTGAATCATCCTTTCACGATAGACCGCTATGGTCTATTTTTAAGCAAAAAAAAGCCCCCACCACCTTAACAGGTGGTGGGGGCTTCTTAATCCCCTAACCTTAAAACAAAAGCTTAAAGGTTAGCTTTTCATTAGATGAAAGATGGAATTAATGGAGCATCTACCATAGTCATTTGACGGTTACCATCTTCGTCAAAGAAGAATAGTAATCCAGCAAAACGGCTATCTGGATCATAGATCAAGTCAGCTAGACGGTAAACTTCCCATGCAGCGTCAGAAGCTGTAACACTAACAGTTCTTGTCTCACCTGGAGCCCAAGGACTATTGTCAGAAACAGTTAAACCTTCTTCTGCTAATAGGTCATCTGGGTAGCCAGACTCGTCTTCTAACACATCAGCATCCAAGAAACGAACGGAAGCAGTGTTAAATTCACCTAAACGAATTGGAGAATCGCCATTATTGGTAATAGTCAATGTCATTTGCATAGCACGACCAGGTACACGATAAGTAGCATCTTCAACTTTAACGTCTACTGTAGTAGCAGGCATTTCAATCCATTTAATACCACGCATCAAGCCAGCCTGAAGCGGAGTAGTTACTGGATATTTCTCGTTAGTAGTACCCATGGTAACACCCAACATGATCACTGTACCTAATGCAAAAGCCATACCGACTTTCTTATCATTTGCAGAAATCAATGATGCAGCTTTACCAGAACTAATTGCTATGTGACGTGGAATAAACATTGGACGTTTAACCCAGAATAGCAACCAAGCAACACCAATTGCATACCATACTGCATGCCAGAAATAAATGCTATCTAGTGCATATGTTTCCAAGTCAATTTGCTGACCAGTCAATGTTGTTAAAGGGTTAGTAAATTCACCCATTGAACCAGTAATAGTTACCCATTTACCTGGACCGATGATTGGACCACCGCCTTCAACGTTCATCATTGAATGAACATGCCATTCGCCTGGACGACGAGCTCTTAGAAGTACTTTGAAATCATAAGTCTCGCCTAGTTCTAGTGATACAGAACGTGGAACCAACTGACCGCCAATCCAAGAACCTGCACGAATAAATACAGGACCCGGAATACCGATGTTTAGGAAAGATACTTCTGGTTTATCAACAGTTTCTGGCCAACCCGCGAAAACGTGGAATTTTCCAGAAATTGACATAGTATCATTAATGGCTACTTCTTCTTTTGACCAGTTAAGATCAAACCAGTGAATAGTACGCATACGCATAAACGCTGCTTGTGACTTTTCGCCGTGAGCTGAAGCTGTAGGTGTGTAAAAAATCGCTGCTGTCATTGTTACCAGCAGTGCGACAAAGGATAATTTAGCAACCTTGTCTTTTATAAGTTTCATATACCCTCCTCTATTACTAGAGAATCTGTAATTAAGACTTCCTAACGACATTAATATCGTTAGGTTCGTTTGTTATTTGTTATTTCTTTTTCTTATAGATCTTCGTCAGAAATAAAGTCTGTTTTAGCAAACCATTTTCCGAAGAAATGCCACAAGAAGTAGATAATAATAGATACGAAACCTGAGAAGAACGCTGATACTGGAGCAACGTCTTTACCGAAAGTTCTTAATGTACCTTTTTCGACCATTCTGATGTACTCAGGAGTACCAGTACGTACGTAGTGATAACCTTGTAAATCAGCCAAAGTAAACATCATGCCGTTATATTCAACAGGCACGTGTAATGGAGCAATGATTGGCCAGTTGCCTGGATAGAATACTAAACCCCATGCTAATCCACCGACAACAGCTGTCAATGTCATAGATCCGCCCAACAACAAGATTGTGTCAAGTAAAATAGCACCTGGCATCAAGTTTGATGGGAAGCAAAAGTTAACTGGGAAATAAGTCCATCCCCAGAAGTTCATGTATCTGTTAATCCACTCACCTAACAATAAACCCAACACACAAATTGTTGCGCCTACTGGTAAACGGTATCTCCACCATAAACATGCTTGAACAGCAGCAGGGAAAGTGATTGAAACGATAGGTGCTACGGTTACCCATAGACGTCTATCTTTCCAGTCAGCCCAAAAGTCCCAGTCACCGCCAGTTAACATGTAGTGAATGTGATATCCACCTAGTATTACGAAGAAAAGAGTGAAAAGAATCATCCAGTCGAATGTGCGTGAAACCTTGACAGCTTCAGCGCGAGATCGTACAGCTGATTGAGATGCGCTCATTAGCTTACCTCCTAAAAATTAAAATTATATTTTTTTATTTACTTTCTTCCCAAGCTTGTTGCACACTTTGTGCGCAACAAGCCAGGAGATAGTATTTTTGTATTAGTTAAAATTGATTTTGCTTAAATTTATTAAGCTAGATCTTTTTTAATTAATTTTGCTATTGACATAACTTCAGTGTTTACAACACCCATTACAGCAAGAGCAGCCCATCCAAAGAATACGAAACCGTAATGCAATGGAGCAACAAACAATTCTTCCATGAACCAGAAAGTGTGTCCCCACTCATTCAAGCCAACGTTTGGAAGAATCATGAAAGGACCAATTACTGAAACCAAATACATAAGGTGTAAACCTTCGCTGTATGTTGGAAGTCTAGTTTTAGCATACAAGAAAGAAGATACGCCAGTGATGATGTAAATTGGATATGACAAATAGAATTCAATGATGTGACTTGGTGTAAAGTCAGTATCACGAACGATAGTTTGATGCCATGTGCCATCCTGCTCTGTGAAGTACGAAGCTCCCCAGTAGATAGCCCAACCATACATGCATAACCAAACCCAGTGATGGAAATGTCTTCTCAACTCTTCACGAGGTGTGATAGACATAACTTTACGATCACGAGTTTTCCATAGCCATCCCCACAAAGCAGATGCGAGTACTACTTCCGCAACCAACTCAATGTATAGCATGTTCATCCAGTATGTTTCGAACTCAGGTGCGAATGAATCTAGTCCAGCAGACCATGCATAAACACCTTCATACCAACGGATGAATGAATAGAACACTAAATATAGCAATAAACCTAACCACAGGTTTTTTTGATTTAAAAGCGGTGCTTCTGCAGCATCAGCTTTAACTGACTCAGTTGTAGCAGCCATTTTCTACCTCCTAAAGTTTTTTAAATCCTCAGCTAAATTGCTGAGTGTTTATTTAACATCCTTATAGTTACAATGCATTTTAAAAAAACATAAAATACACCCACCCAATCCATTGCGGTGTAGTGAAGTCTACTTACCTCAACTAATGTTGTCAAGAACATTGCCCCTATTATTTTACTTTTGCCAGCTCATCATTACTAACACTTCATTGTTTTTCAATGTTTTGTTAGTATAGCTATTATTTTAAAAAAAATTAATCCCAATTTCACTTACAAAAACGCCCCACATGAAAAGAAATTTTATTGTATTAATCGTCGGCCTCGCTGTTCTCTTGGCATTCCAGGCAAAAGTAATCGTTCCTTTTGTTAAAGATATTGCTTCATCTGACTTGTTTCTTGAAGATAGCGGAGATGAGTCAAACAGAATATCAACTTCCAACCTAATGACTAACGAGGCATTCAACCAATGCAATACTTATATTGCTAACGAGGTGTTATCTGACGATACCGTTAGATTCCCTGAGAAACCTATTAATGCCTTTAGCCTCGGAAACTTTCGTTACGTCATTAATGCTGATATTGATATCCAGCCTACCGATTCTGCCTCTTTTACCAGAAGATATGTTTGTCGCATTAAATACTCTAATGACGAGGATAGCACGGGGACAGCCGACCCCGAAAACTGGTCTGTAGACGGCATTTCAGGATTAGATGATATCTAAAGATATTGGTAACATAGCTAAGGAACCTGCACGAAATAACTTGAGCCGCTAGCTAGTCTTTTTGTCCACCTTCTGTGTTGCACAAACAGTTGCGTAGCTTGCTATGCGCCTGTTTGTACGCCTTGAATATGAATAAAAACCATGAGCCAGCTAGCTGTTCAACTTATTCCGTGCCCATCCCTAAAAGGAGCTATTTCTGCAATTGGCAAATAGCTCCTTTTAATTTATTTTCCACTCATCATCAATTCATTACTTTTAACCTTAAACCTAAATAAATCAGCTGAACGCTTAGTTTAACTTTAACTTGTTAAATAAATTGTATAATCCAGTTTTTAACTATTCGCCAGGTGGGGGAGTGTATTTCGCTTCATGGTTTTGTGAAAAATCTGAACAAAACTACTGCAGAATACCTCTCGACAAGGACTACGCCATTATCTTCGAACTATTCTTTGCCTTTTTTGCCCAGATTTCCCACAAAATCCGTGCTCAACTAATTTATTTAAAGCAACCCAGCTAAAGGCTGAAAGAAATCCATCAGCCTGAGGTCTTTTGCAATTTTTTCTGAGACAATCTTTCCTTTATATATACTGACTGCCTTTATTTTTCCTTTATCCGCAACAAAACCATCCAATGCATTTTCCGCAAGATCCTGTATATAATCTATAGTTGCATCCGTCAATCCTATTGTTGATGCTTTCGGATAGGCTCCTGGCATATTCGCCACACAGTAATGAATTACCCCGTGCTTTAAAAAAACCGGCTCAGAGTGTGTTGTTGGCCTTGAGGTTTCGATACAGCCGCCCTGATCAATGCTCACATCAACAATGACCGACCCATGACGCATCGTTTTAAGCATTGCTTCAGTAACCACTTTTTTTGCTCTAACACCTTTACTGTGTACTGCCCCTACCACCAAATCAGCATCTGCAATCTGCGTTAAAATATTCTCCTTATTTGACTCAATAAAAGCCACCCTGCCTGACAGCTTTTTATTATTCTCAATCCATCTTGCCTCATCTATCCCCGCGACTGTAACACCTGCTCCCATTGCACTAGCCACCATTGACGCATGCTGACCTACAACACCATCCCCTATAATGAGAACCTCTCCATATGATTTACCTAGTACAGACCCCAATTGCATTCCGTTACCTTTATTAAACCGAGCCAAATAATACGCCCCCATAAGCACAGACATATTCCCTGCAACCGCACTCATTGGCGCCAATATTGGCAACAATCCATTTTCATCCTCCAGCAATTCATATGCTATCGCCGTAGTTCCGCTCTCAAGCAAGCATTTCGTCAAGCTTTTTGTTACACCCGCAAAATGAAAAAAAGCAAACACCATTTGGTTTCTCAAATAACAATATTCCGCCTCCTGCGGTTCTTTTACCTTTACAACCAAGTCAGTAGCCCAGGCTTCGGCGGTTAAACCGATAACTGCTCCAGCCTGCCTATACTGTTCATCAGTAAAACCTGATCCTAAGCCCGCACCTGCTTCAATAACAACTGTCTTGCCCTGCTTTACCAGCTTTGCCACACCATCCGGCGTCATCCCCACCCGCGCCTCACTATCCTTAAGCTCTCTAGGTACGCCGATTTTCATGTTAAATTGCCTTTTGCAACAGCCAAAGCCCCTATCAACCCAGCTTCGGGATTCAAACACACTTTGACAGGCACGCTCTTAAGCACCTCTCTATAACGTCCCTTTGACAAAAAACCCCGCATAAAATCACCTTTTTGCATACTTGGTAAGTTTTTTGCCGCAATACCTCCAGCCAAAACAACTCCAGCTTTTGGCAAACATTTTAAAGCCAGGTTCCCTGCTTCAGCACCATATAGCTCGCAGAACATTTCCAGAGCTTTAACGCAAAGCCCATTTTTTGCTTCTGAACCTTTTTTGCTTATCACTGCCGCAGGGTCTTCACTATTCATTTGAGATTCTACTTCTTCATTAACCTCAGCATAATCAATAGACTTTAAATACTGATATATGTTGACCAACCCTTGACCACAGACAACCCGCTCATAACTTACATGTTCTGGGTGCAAATCCATTAAAAAACGCAGCAGACCAATTTCCATTTCATTCCTAGGTGCAAAATCAGTATGCCCCCCTTCTGTTGCAACCACATGATGCTCTTTATCACTCCAAACAATCAAAGCTTCACCAAGACCAGTGCCAGCAGCCAAAACAGCTAAGTTGCCTGTACCGCTCTGGGCTTTAGGGTTTAGTTCTACAAAGCTATCCTTTGGCAATCTAAGTACTCCCCAAGCAGTTGCTTCCAGATCGTTTAACAGCTGGACACTCTTTGCGCCTGTCTGAACTGCTATTTCCTGCCGTTTCAATTCCCAGGGCAAATTAGTCGTCACGCAGTCCCCGTTAACTATAGGCCCTGCCACACCGATACAGACACTCTGCATCTGCAAATCATCTTCTGTCTGCAAAAACCCATTAAGAAGCGCCCCAAAACTATCAAAATCAGCACTGGCATAATCTTTTTTTTTACAGCATTTCCATTTTGTCTTTTCCATTCGGTATAAAGCCAAAATAGTTTTCGTTCCGCCTATGTCACCAGCAAGGATCATTAGTTTCCTCCATAACTTTTTACAACCTGAAAATTATTTTCTTTATCGAATGAAACCACCTGATAGGGGTCTTTCTTCCCCCCCATTTCCATTCCAGGGCTTCCTACAGTCATTCCTGGTACTGAAACGCCAATTACTTCCGGCTTTTCTTTAATTAATTTTAGAATATCTGAAACAGGCACATGGCCTTCTATTACATAGCCATCCACCAGTGCCGTATGGCAAGAAGCCATTTTTTCCGGAACACCATACTTGTCTTTTATAGCCTGAACATCATTTGTCACAAAATCTTTTACTGCAAAGTTATTCTCCTGCAAATGCTTTATCCACTTGCCACAGCAGCCACATGTTGGACTTCGATAAACCTCTACCTTAATTGGCTCCTGCTTATCTGGAGCCATCTGCACCAACTCCTTGGCGACTAAACTAAAGTTTATAGCCGCCAATGCAAAAAAAGCCATTCCCCTTACTGCTTTATTCATAATCTTCACCATTAATTGTTGCTATTATTTTTCTGTTTCCACCACTATTTCTATGCTCGCATAGATAGATGCCCTGCCAGACTCCCATTTGCAAATTTCCATTGCCGATTGGAATTGTCAACTCGCCTCCCAAAATCACGGCCTTTAAATGCGCGGGCATATCATCACTTCCTTCGAGCACATGCCTATAATAAGGTTCATTTTCCGCTACTGCACGGCTAAAATAGGCCTCCATATCCACTCTGACATCAGGGTCGGCATTTTCATTAATAACTAATGAGGCAGAAGTATGCTGTATAAATAAATGCAGCAAACCAATATTAACCTGCTTTATCTCTGGCAATTCCTGAAGAATATCTGCAGTGACCAAATGAAAACCCCGTTGCCTGGCCTGCATATTAATTTTTTTTTGAATCCACATAATCCTTATTACCTATAAATGTAAGGTATTAACCAATAACTGATCCCACTAATGACCAATACTCCCAAAACATTAAGCACCATTCCGACTCGAACCATTTCATACACCTTGACCCGTCCACTGCCAAATATAATTGCATTTGGCGGCGTAGCAACTGGAAACATAAAGGCACAGGATGCCGATAATACGGCTGGCAGCATCAGCCAGACTGGCGGAATATTCAACACTTTTGAAGTCGACAAAAGAATAGGCATTACCAATTGAGCTGTTGCTGTATTTGAAGTCAATTCCGTTAATAAATTCATTCCGGCTGATACAGCCAATATAATCAGCGGTAAAGAGTAAGATTTCAAACCCTGCAACTGTCCGGCTAAGTAAACTGACAGCCCGCTCTCAGAAAACCCATAGGCTAAAGCAAAGCCCCCGCCAAAGAGCAAAACAATCGGCCAGGGCAGTTCGGAAAAAACTTTTTTATCCAGAAGCATGGTGCTCTCTTCATTATTTAATTTTGCCGGAATAAAAAACAATACCGTAGCCATTGCCACAGCTACACTGCCATCATCTATCATTTTTCCATAAGGCAAAACATCCCCCCAACCCAGAATGATCATATCACCTATCGCTATACCCTTACGCGTAATCCAGAGCATGGCAGTCACAGCAAAAATAGCTGATACCGCTTTTTCAGCATTGGTTATTTTGCCCAATTGGTTTCTTTCATGCATTACCAGACGCTTTAAATCTCCTGTACTAGG
>Ga0256840_1000311_pt1 | contig 49633 bp, 49 predicted proteins | sample 355202metaG_FD_185969 | JGI IMG/M metagenome (GOLD analysis project Ga0256840, IMG submission 185969) | Hydrothermal vent microbial communities from Mid Atlantic Ridge, Atlantic Ocean - 355-202 | ecosystem: Environmental > Aquatic > Marine > Hydrothermal vents | place: Atlantic Ocean: Mid...
CGAGCCTGACTTGCCTACGATAAAAGTAAAACTTTTGGCTTTGACAGAAAAAGTAATCTCTTTGAGTGCTTTGATTTCATTTTCGCCTAGATAATAGCTCTTTTTTACATGGCTAAATGTTACGATGTCTCGTTGTGGTGACATGATGCTTCCTTTGATTTGATGAGGAAGTATAGGTTTTTATGAAGAGATAAGCTTTTCCAAAATTGCTAGATAAACCCAAATTAAGAAAATCGGAGTAAAATACTCTCAATTAAACTTAAGGATATTATTATGATGCCAGCTATACCACAACCAGCGTTTTACATACTAAAATGTGAGCAGTCAGCACCTCCAGGGATGCCAAAACCAAGCTGTGTAAAAGCAGATGACCCAGAATCACAAGAGCTTTTTGCACACCTTGCACAGTCTTTGATGATGAAAGGTATCGTAGGAACTGTATCTCCTATAAAAACAGGATGTCTTAACCGTTGTGCTTTGGGTCCAGTGATGCTTGTAGAACCAGGTCATACTATGTATGTAGGGCTTAACAAAGAGAAGATAGACAGAATCATCGAAGAGCATATCATCGGGGGGAATGTGGTTTCTGAGTACGTTGTGCCTGAAGCTATGTGGGGTGAGCCAGTATCACCTGCTTCTTTAGTACAGTAGTCCCTTGGCACTTACTTAGTCTTCCTCTGTTTGAGGGGGACTAACGCTTCACGATAATCCCACCTCAATTTCTGCACAATTTTCCGTATAATAGATATATTGGTAAGATTTTGCTATAATCCCCAAAATATGATAATGTAAAGATATGATTTTTTATCTTTAAGGAGACAACTAGTATGAACATCACAATGTTATATTCTAAACTTCACAGAGCAACTGTTACGGATGCTAACCTTAACTATGTAGGCTCTATCACTATAGACACAGAGCTTATCAAAGTAGCTCATATGAGAGTTGGTCAAAAGATAGATATCGTGAACGTCAATAATGGCGAACGTTTTTCAACCTATATCATCCCAGGTGATGCAGGTAAAAGAGATATATGTCTCAACGGTGCAGCTGCTAGAAAAGTACATAAAGGTGATAAAATCATTATCATCGCGTATGCCTCTATGACAGAAAAAGAAGCTGATGAATACATGCCAAAAGTTGTCATACTTGATGATGACAATAACATTGCCCAAGAATTTGAAGGATTGGAGTAAGTCTATGTTTGAAGGTTTTGATATGTCTAAAATGTCTGAGATGATGTCTCAAATGCAAGAGAAAGCTCAAGAGATGCAAGAACAGGCAAAAAATGTACAGTTTACAGCTAAAGCAGGTGGAGGACTCATAGAAGTTACTGCCAATGGAGCAGGGGAAGTCATAGACCTTAACATAGATGATACTTTACTTCAAGACAAAGAATATTTGCAAATACTACTGATTTCGGCGATGAACGATGTCACAAAGATGATAGAAGAGAATAAAAAGTCTCAAGCTATGGGCATGATGGGTGGAGTGAATCCGTTTGAGAGCAACTAGTTGCGAGAGCCAACTGCTGAAGTAGTAAATGAAGCTTTGCTTTGTTTATGTTCTATCGATATATAAGGTGGAGTGAATCCGTTTGCGTCTTAATATATACGCGTTGTATCAACTAAATATGAGGATTCTTTAGAATCTTTAAGTCGTATGATTTTCTTAACTGTAAGAGAATGTTTCCCTTCTTTCTTAATAACATTTTTAAGAAGTTTACTTATTTTCATTTGATTTTCCTTTCTTTTTTATTTACCTTAATCTCTTAAGACAATGTCATGTTAGTATGTAATAGGAACAAAATGATAACAAGATGATTTTTTATAGAAAGAACACAGATGTAACCTGTGGGTAATGATTGTAACCAATTTGTAACTGTTTTGTTTTATACTTCCTCAAATTATTATTTAACAAGGAAGTTAGAAATGAAAAAAATTGTATTATCAGTAGCAACTATAGCAGCAATGACAACAGTAGCAATGGCAGGGGGAGACATAGCCCCCACAGAAGTAGTAGAAGCAACAGTGAATACTGAAATACCAGCAGTAGAGGAAAAAAGTTTTTTTGATAGGTTTCATGCTAAAGGGGATTTAAGATTAAGATATGAAAGTATAGAAAGAGATGATGCCAATAACAAGTATAGAAATAGATACCGTTTAAGACTAGGGTTAGAGGTAGATTTAATAGAGAATCTTAAATTTCAAGTGGGTATGAGATCTGGGTTTGCAAACCCAACTTCAGGAAACCAAACTTTTCGTGATGATGAGCCTTTGAGTGACTACTTCTTTGAGTCTCTTAGATTTAATATCTTAGGCTTATCATATACATTTGATAATTCTACGGTACAAGTAGGTAGACAACCATATATGATGTATAGACCTATAAAATCACAGCTTGTTTGGGATAATGATGTCTCAATGAATGGGCTAAATTACCAGTATAAAGATGATACTAAAATAATCACTGTAGGTGCAAACCAACCAACATTAGAAGAAGCATCTGTAGCACAAGACGATGTAAATCTCTTTTTAGCACAATATGTACAGCAAGTAAAACTAGGGGATGCTAAACTTAATGTAGGTGCAGGTATCTACTATTATGACGGATTAAAAGGCAACACAACGCTTTTTGGATCAAATAAAGGTAATACTCTAGTCAATGGTGTATATGCAAATGATTATCATATAATAGAAGGCTTTGGTGAAGTACAGCTTAAAGATGTGTTTGGTATGCCTTTTAAAGTTGCAGCAGGCGTAACATACAACTTTGGAGCTGATGATAATAACTTTGGATATGATGTGGGTGCACAATTGGGTAAAGCTGAAAATGTTGGTGATTGGCAAGTAAAATACTCGTATACAGAGCTTCAAGAAGATGCAACACTTGGTGCATACTCTGATTCAGATAATTTCGGTGGCGGTACTGCAGCCAAAGGTCATGCCATAAGAGCAAAGTACAAAGCGGGTAAAAACCTCTATCTTGCGGGTAACTTCTTTTTTAATGAACTTTATGAAAGCAAAAGTAAAATAGCGGGCATGGAACCAAACTATGAGCGTGTACAGCTGGATATGATTTATAAATTCTAGTTTTTATATTAATCTTTTAAAGATGGGTATTTAATCCCATCTTCCTCTTTTAACTCAAATCTTGGTTACATTTTGGTAACAAGATTGTAATACTTTTTCTCTATACTTCCTTCAAACTATAAGATTGAGGGAAGATTCATGAACAATACATTTAAAATAATACTTGGTGCAGGCTTTGCCGTGGCAGTTGCTTTTTATGCTAATAGCATAGGAACACATGAAACACATGGAGGTTTTTTAGTACTTGCTGCTATATTTGGAGCTTATATGGCTATGAATATCGGGGCAAATGATGTAGCTAACAATGTAGGTCCTGCAGTTGGGTCTGGAGCACTCACTATTGGTGGAGCTATTATTGTAGCATCTATATTTGAGGCAGCAGGTGCACTCATCGCTGGTGGAGATGTGGTAGGAACCATAAAAAAGGGCATCATTGATCCTGCTGCATTTGGTGGCGACCCAATGGTATTTGTCTATGCAATGTCAGCAGCACTTTTGGCAGCTGCTCTGTGGCTAAATTTAGCCACATGGCTTAAAGCACCTGTCTCAACGACACACTCCATAGTTGGTGGTGTCCTAGGTGGTGGTATAGCTGCTGGTGGTTTTGCTATAGTCTCATGGGGGACTATGGGGAAGATAGCCGCGTCATGGGTCATCTCACCTGTGCTTGGTGGTGTGATAGCAGCTGTTTTTCTTTACATTATTAAATCTCAGATTGTGTACAAAGAAGATAAGTTAGAAGCAGCTAAAAAAATAGTGCCTATATTGGTCGCTATTATGACTGCTGCTTTTATCACGTATCTCACAGTAAAAGGACTTAAGAAAGTTTGGCCAGTGATAGTAGAGGTACTAAGTTTTTTACCGCAGACCAAAAAGCCTGGCATCGGTATAGCATTACTTTTTGGTGCAATAGGAGCAGTTATAACCTATATCCTTGTAAAACCTCGTATTGCTAAAAAAGTAGTGGAGTTAAATAACAGTAGAGAGTCCATTAACCTTCTTTTTACAATACCCCTCATTTTTGCTGCAGCACTACTTTCTTTTGCTCATGGTGCCAATGATGTTGCCAATGCAGTAGGTCCTTTGGCTGCTGTGTATGATGCACTTACCACACATGGAGTCTCTGAAAAAGCTTCTATTCCTTTATGGGTGATGGTTGTTGGTGGATTGGGTATTTCAATAGGTTTGGCTCTATTTGGACCAAGACTCATCAAAACAGTGGGTTCTGAGATTACTGAACTAGATCAGATGAGAGCGTTTTCTATTATGATGGCAGCATCTATAACAGTGGTCATAGCTTCACAACTTGGATTGCCTGTATCATCGACACATATTGCCGTGGGTGCTATATTTGGTGTGGGCTTCTTGCGTGAATGGCTTGACTCTAAAAATATGGATGAAAAGCATGTAAAACTACAAGCTGAAACAGAGTCTCTAGCAAAAATAAAAGATGAATTGGCTACATTGAATACTGAGGATTATAAAAAACAAGTAGAGCTCATAGAAGCACAAAAGAAACAGAAGAAAAAAGTAAAAAGTCTTAAGCGTTCACTCAAAGAAAATTATGTCAAACGTGGTATGGTGAAGAAGATAGTAGCTGCTTGGATTATTACTGTACCAGCCGCTGCGACACTTTCTGCTATTATTTTTTATGTGATTAAAGGGTTTAACTAAGTTTTGTTTTGATTACAATTTTGTAATCAAAATGTTATCAATCTAGACTATGATGATAGTATGCAAAACACAAATATAGAAATAGTCGTGATAGAAGATGAAGAGGATATTTTAGAACTTTTAGAATATCATCTTACAAAAGAGGGATATAGTGTAACAGGTTTTCTCTCGACTGAGAACGTTGAACGTTTTATAGAAGAAGAACATCCCTCCCTTATGATAGTAGACCGAAACCTCCCAGGAGTAGAAGGCTCAGAATTTGTCTCTTCTTTGAGAGAACAAGGCTATGAAATCCCTGTTATTTTTCTTACCGCAAGAGATAAAGACTCTGACCTGGAAGAAGGCTTTACACGTGGGGGTGATGACTATATGACTAAGCCTTTTAAGGCTAGAGAATTACTCCTTCGGGTGGCTGCTTTGTTAAAGCGTTCAGGAATCAAAGAGAGTGATAAAGTAAAATATAAAGACTTAGTACTTGATTTACACCAACATGTTTTAAGTATAGACAATAAGCCCATTGAGCTTACAAATCTTGAGTTTCGACTCTTGCATACATTTATAAAAAACCCTCACCAGCCATTAGATAGAGATTTTTTACGTGATGAAGTATGGGGTGATGATGCTGTAGATTTTCATGATAAGACCATCAACGTTGCAATGAATAGACTGAAAAAGAAAATAGACTCAAGTGGAGAAAAAGAATATTTTGCTCCTGTTTGGGGTGTAGGATATAAACTGCTCTAAGTGAGATTGTATTCTTGCCCCTCCTTTTTTTAATACCAAAATGTAACCAAAATGTTTCCAAGTTGTTTTATACTTCACACAATCCAAATGGATATCACACTTTTCTAAAAGGAAAAACTATGACATTTAAAACATTACTTGCTACAGCAGTCCTCGCTTCTGCATCACTTACAGCTATACATGCAGATGAACTTAAAGGTAGAGGTGCCTCTTTCCCTGGCCCACTCTATAAAGCATGGACATCAGAATATTTTGCAGCAACAGGTAAAAAAATAAACTATACCCCAACTGGTTCAGGAGATGGTGTAAAGTCCATCAAAAAAAGAATGGTAGATTTTGCTGGTTCAGACAAACCTCTTAAAGCAAAAAAACTTAAAAAATCAAAACTTTATATGTTTCCTTCTGTGGTAGGCTCAATAGTACTTTCCTATAATATTGATGGTGTAAAAGATGGTGAGTTGAAGTTAAGTCGTGCAGCGATTGATGCAATTTTTTCTGGTAAAGCAACACATTGGGATGACAAGATTATTACAAAAGACAATGCAGGACTTAATCTTCCTCATGAGCCTATCACTACTTGTGTAAGAGCAGACAAGTCTGGTACTACATTTAACTTCACATACTTTTTAAATAAAATCAATCCAGAGGTTAAGATAAGTAAAAAACCAACATGGAAAGCAGCCAAAGTTGTTGCAGGTAAATCAAACTCTGGTGTATCGGCTAATATTCAACAAATCAAAAACTCAATAGGGTACATAGAGTATTCATTTAAAATCAAACTGGGATTACCAGCAGCACAAATAGAAAACAAAGAGGGTAAATTTATTAACCCAACGGTACAATCATTCCAAGATGGTGCTAAGTATGCTACATGGACAGCGGACAATGACTTTTATGCTGTCATAGGTGACCCAGAGGGTGCTACATCTTATCCTATTGTTGCGGCAACATTTATCTTGCTTCCGACAGAAAAAACTGATAAAAATAAAGAAGTAACAGCATTTATGCAGTGGGCATTCACAAAAGGTGATAAAGCAGCTTCAGAACTTGGTTATGTACCACTTCCAACTTCTACAAAAGATGAGATAAGAAAATATTGGGAAGCTAAAAAAATTAAATAAATAGGCATGTTACCAAAATGTTACCAACTTTTTATACACTCCACCCATAAAAAATAAAGGCTTTTTATGGGTGGAAAACTCTTCCGTAATTTCTCATTTTTCTCTGCAACACTTTCATTTTTTTTACTTATAGGTATTTTTGCTATCCTTTTTACTTATGCACAAGAAGCACTCGCTGAGTTTGGGTTTGATTTTCTGTTAACAGAAACATGGGAAGCAGATGAAGATGATGAAGGTGGTGTCTTTGGTGGGTATATTCCTATCATTGGTACACTGCTTAGTACACTTATAGCTATGAGTATCGCCGTGCCTTTGGCAATGGGTATAGCTATTTTTCTAACAGAAGTTGCATCAGAAAACATAGCCAAACCAGTCTCTATCGCCATAGAGTTACTTGCAGCCATTCCTAGCATCATCTACGGTATGTGGGGGCTGTTTTATTTTGCTCCCATTGTGCAGTCAACCGTTGGGGGCAATGGGGTGGGGCTTCTCACTGCAGGTATCGTGCTTGCGATTATGATTATCCCTTTTATGGCGGCTATTACAAGAGACGCTATGAATACCACACCACACGTACTTAAGGAGTCTGCCTATGCGATGGGGGCTACAAAGTTTGAGGTCATAAAAGATGTCATTATGCCTTACTCTAAAGGTGGGATTATCGGTTCCATTATCTTAGCACTTGGTCGAGCATTGGGTGAGACGATGGCTGTTGCCTTCCTCATAGGTTCTGTGATGAGTACTGTAAAAAATGTGACAGACCCTACTACTTCCATACCTGTACTTCTTGCAAATAACTTTGCAGAAGCACAAGACTTGGAGATGAGTTCTATGTACTACTTGGCACTCATCTTGTTTGTTGTGAGTTTTGTCATTATCTCTACAGCTAAGTTTTATTTTTTAGGCAGGAAACCAAAATGATAAGTAAAATGAAAAAGGTTAAGTGATGAATAGACTTGTTTTAAATAAGATAATATTGATACTCTCAACACTCTCTGCCATCATAGGCATAAGTTTTCTTTTTTGGATACTTGCAACACTGTCATATAAAGGAATCACCAGTATTCAATGGAGTACATTTACAAATGACCTTGTAAACGGAGGCATAAGAAACCTACTTGTAGGACAATTCACTATGGCGATATTAGCTTCAATCATAGCCGTCCCTATAGGCATGATGGCGGGTATTTACCTAAGAGAGTATGGGCATGGTTCCAAACTGGCATCAGTCATACGTAACTTGTCAGATGTCATGATGTCTGCACCTTCCATTGTCATAGGTGTATTCGTTTATGCTATTTTGGTAGACCCCTTTGGAAGCTATAATGGATATGCAGGGATTGTAGCACTTGCTATTATGATGATACCTATTATTATCTCTACAACGGACAACATGTTAGCACTTGTACCTACAGAATTACGTGAAGCAGGTATGGCACTAGGTGGCTCTAAGCATAAAATCATTTTACAAATAGTGGTCAAGGCTGCTAAAGTGGGCATTTTAACAGGAGTACTTCTCTCGTTTGCTCGTATCATCGGTGAGACGGCACCACTTCTTTTTACCTCTGCAAACAATCAGTTCTTTACTATGGATTTATCTGGACAGTTTCCTTCCCTTACCGTAAGTATCTATAATCTTGCAACCTACCCTGATGAAGCAAGTAGAGAATTGGCTTGGGCAGCGGCATTTATACTCACGATGATTGTGTTGTGTATTAATCTTATGGGACGTTTTCTTATAAGAAATAAAAAATAAGGATTTAAGATGGTCAAAAACAATATGGTAATGGAACTCAAAGATTTTACTTTTACCTATGCAAGTGCAAACAAACCGTCACTCAATAACATAAATCTTCCCATAGAGAAGCACAAAATTACTGCCATGATAGGACCTAGTGGTTGTGGTAAGTCGACACTACTTCGTGCGATGAACCGCATACATGACCTCTACCCTGGAAATACCTATGAAGGCGAGATTAACCTTTATACAAAAGATGGACAGGTGCAAAATATACTTGATTTAAAAAAAGAGAATGATTTTATAAAGCTTCGTCAACAAGTGGGCATGATATTTCAAAAACCTACGCCATTTCCAATGAGTATTTTTGATAATGTTGCTTATGGACTTAGACTTTCAGGACTTAAAAATAAGACTGAACTCACAGGAAGAGTAGAAAAAGCACTCAAAGGAGCTGCTATTTGGGATGAAACAAAAGACAGACTAAAGGAGAGTGCATTAGGGCTTTCTGGAGGACAACAACAACGTCTTTGCATAGCAAGGGCTGTTGCCTTAAAACCTAGAGTGCTACTGTTTGACGAACCCACTTCTGCACTAGACCCCATTTCTACGGGGGCGATAGAAGAGCTTATAACTGAGCTAAAAGAAGAAGTGTCCGTAGTCATTGTGACACACAATATGCAACAGGCATCTAGGCTCAGTGACTATACGGCATTTATGTACTTAGGTGACTTAGCAGAGTTTGATAAAACAGATAAAATTTTCCTAAACCCTACACAGAAGTTAACGGAAGATTATATAACAGGGAGATTTGGATAATGTTATCAGGATATAGCGAAGCACGACACGAAGTAAGAGACCAAGTAATAGAAGTCATAAAAACATTGGCAAAAGCCAATGATAATGCACTTAAAGCACTAGAAGCAGCAGATACCTATGAGCTTGAAGAAGTAAGAAAATCTATTAAAAATATAGGAAAGAGAACAGAAGTCATAGACAACGAAATTGTCCTTATATTTGCGAAATATACACCTGAAGCAAAAGATTTAAGAGAGATGGTCTCTTATCTTAAAATTACATCAGCATTTAATCGTATAAAGACAAATATTAATAATTATTTAAAAAATATGCAAAGTATGCTAGCAGAAGAAGATGCAAATATTGTTCAGTTCATCAAAGACTCTCTGAGTATTAACAGGTGTACCATTAATGCCTTCACTAAAACTATAGAAATGTTCGAAACGTTTAATGACAATGATAAAATAAAACAACTTGCTATTGAGATAGATGTGGAGTATGCAAAAACAGATGATATTTATGCGTTACTCGAGAAATCTGTAGTCCAAAAAATGGGTGAGGCAGATGGTCTTGCTGAAGAGTATTTTAATCTATTAAAATACATACGTAAAAATTTGAAAATTGTTGACAGACTTGACAGTATTGCCCAACGTATAATATTTGCACGAATGGGCGGGAAGTTATAGATATTCTAATGTATTTTCGCTACACTCATTACAAAAATAAATGATGGGAATGAAGATGAAAAAATCATACATGATATATTTACTCTGCAGTAGTTTAGTATGGGCAAACGAGACAGAACAGGATGGCATTTTGGTATAGGGGCAATGTTCTTAGGGGGTATTACCAATTGTGATGTTCCTAAGGATGAGTGCGATGTAAAAGATGGCTCATTTTTTGGAGTACCTATGTTAAATATGATTGCTGATTATGGGGTAACACCACAATTTACTTTGAGTTTAGAGCATCAAGGGTATGTCATAGCAGCACTTGTAGGCATACAAGGAAAATAGTATTTTGAGGATGCAAGAGATACTGCTTTTGTTACAGGAGGCGTTGAGGGTGTGTATGCTTTTGGCTATGGAGTAGATAATTCTGCAGCAGCTAAAGTAGGGGTTGGTTATGCCTGGAACCATCATGAAATAGAGTTAGCCATACATAAAAATGCAGAAACACTTTTTTCTTTTGGGTGGCGATATAAATTTTAATGCACGCTATTGGCGTGATAATTAAGGGTGTAAATGTTAGAATAATTGACAAAGGATAATTATGAAAAGTATATTGACAGTAACCTTGGCACTTGTATTGCTTATAGGATGCACGCAGCAAACTGTAAACGCCCCTATAAGTACGGATAAAGCTACAAAAATTGATATAAAAAAAGTAAATTTGGAAAAGCAAAATAAGGGCGAAGCCATAGAGATAGCTTTAAAAAAACCTGAAGCAGTTAGTAATACTAGCAATAGTGTAGAATCTTCAGATGGAGGCTTTGGCTCAAGCTCGATTTTAAAAATGGTAGGATCAGCACTATTAACAGGAATAGTAAGTGGACTTGTATCAAAAGCGTTACAATAAATTTTAGGTTATAATCTCTTTATGCAAAAAGAGATTGAAATAGTCGTCATTGAAGATGAAGTAGATATATTGGAACTTCTAGAGTACCATCTAGGTAAAGAGGGGTACTCTGTAACTGGCTTTTTGTCTACAGAAAATGTCGAGCAATTTTTAGAAGAAGAATCACCCTCACTTATGCTAGTGGATAGAAACTTACCAGGTATGGAAGGCTCTGAGTTTGTAGCTTACTTACGCAAGGTAGGCTATGACATCCCTGTAATCTTCCTTACCGCAAAAGATAATGACTCTGAACTGGAAGAAGGTTTTGAAGCAGGGGGAGATGACTATATGAGTAAACCCTTTTCACCTAAAGAGTTAACACTTCGTGTAAAAGCACTACTTAAACGTTCAGGTGCCTTACAAAAACAAGAAAAAATAAAATACAAATCTTTAACCATCGACTTAAACAATAAAGACCTTATCATGAACGGCAGCATTGTTTCACTCACTGGGCTGGAATTTAAACTATTATATACGTTTATAACCTACATAGATAAGCCTTTAGCAAGGGACTTTTTACGTGATGAGGTATGGGGAGTACAAGGTGAAAACATTAATGACAATGCTATAAATGTCGCTATTAACCGTCTTAAAAATAAGATAGACCCTCAAAATGAACAAAACTATTTCCATCCAGTATGGGGAGTAGGATATAAATTTAAATAAAAATATGTCAATATGACATATTTTGCTCACTTCATATTTGTTTAACGCTACACTCTCATTATGAATAAACAAGAAACCCTTAAACACTATTTCGGACATGATGCTTTTAGACCTTTACAAGAAGAGATAGTCGATGCCATCTTAAACAAAGAAGACGTACTGATGATCCTACCTACAGGTGGAGGAAAGTCTCTTTGCTACCAGCTACCAAGCTTACTCATGGAGGGCATAACAGTCGTAGTATCTCCTTTACTTGCACTCATGCATGACCAAGTAGTTGCACTTAAAAACAATGACATACCAGCAGCCATGTTAAGCTCCATGCAAACCTTAGAAGAGAGCCAAACCATAGAACAACAACTACGTAATGGGGAGATAAAACTACTTTATGTAGCCCCTGAACGCCTTACGAATGCATACTTTTTAAACTTGTTGCATCAACTACCCATAAACTTTTTTGTCATAGATGAGGCTCACTGTGTGTCAGAATGGGGGCATGAATTTAGAGAAAACTATAGAAGGCTTTCACTACTTAAAGAACAATTCTCTACCACAAGTATAGCAGCTTTTACAGCCACAGCTACCAATGCAGTAGAGCAAGACATCGCCACAAACCTAGGGCTACAAAACCCAAAACGAGTGAGAGGTTCACTTTTTAGAGAAAATTTAACCATTCACGCAAGACACCGCATAAAAGATGGGAGGCAACAACTCTTAGAATTTCTTAAACTGCATACCGATGAGTCAGGCATCATTTATACACTTTCACGTAAATCGACAGAAAACATCGCAACTTTTTTACAAGGTAAAGGCATAGAGGCAAAAGCCTACCATGCAGGACTACCTACCAAACAGAAAAACACTACCTATGCAGACTTTGTAGCCGATAGGGTACAAATAGTCGTTGCCACTATAGCCTTTGGTATGGGTATAGACAAGTCAAACATTCGCTTTGTGGTACACATGACACTACCAAAAACTATAGAAAACTTTTACCAAGAGATAGGACGTTCAGGACGAGATGGGGAAGAGTCTGAGACTCTTTTGCTTTACTCTGCAGCAGACATTGCGCAACAAAAGATGTTTATAGAAGACTTACCAGAAACACCCTATAAGCAACATGCCTTTAATAAACTCGATGCCATGGTACGCTTTGCCAATAGTGAAAACTGTAGACATCAGACAGTTGCAGCGTACTTTGATGACCGTATAGAAGCATGTACAGACAAATGTGACAACTGTAGTTTACCTCAAGGTGACAAGGTTGACATTACCACTGCTGCACGTATGATGCTCTCTGCTATTTTGCGTACTGAACAGAGTTTTGGGTTGCATTACATAGTTGACGTACTCAAAGGCTCTAAAGAACAACGTCTTTTACAAAATGGGCATGACAGCTTGTCAGTCTACGGCATAGGAGATGAATATTCTAAGTCGCAATGGCTAACCATAGGAGACAAGCTTTTAGAACTCGGTGCGGTTGCTATAGGTGAGTTTAAAGTATATAAACTTACAGAGTTTGGAGCAGAAGTCATTAAGGGTGGACATACCATAGACCTTAAAAAAGAAAGACTCACTGTACAAAAAGCAGAAGCTAAAAAGAAAGTGGCGTACTTTGATGACTATGATGTAGAGATGTATGACAAGCTAAGAGACTTACGTACGCAGATAGCTTCAAAAAAAGGTATACCTCCTTACATTGTATTTTCAGATAAGACACTCAAAGATCTTTCTTCAAAGGTACCACAAAATAAAGAAGAGATGTTAGAAGTACATGGCATAGGTGAGGTGAAATTTGAGAGGTATGGGGAAGATTTCTTAGAAGTTTTAAATTAATTTTAAGTTTTTTATGTTAGCATTCCGAAAAGCTAAACTATTCCGCAAGGGTAGGGCAGAAAACTGCGGGTCTTTCTAAAAGATAGCCGAGTTGCATAATATTTATCGCAATGAAGGTTATTGTCAATTCTTAATTTCTATTGATAGTCTACATATGACGATTAAATATAATTTTATTTAAAAAAGGTCAAAATGATGAACATGTTAAAATTTTATAAACAGGCATTAGGAATATTACTAGTTTCTTTTCTTTTTGTAGGCTGTAGTAGCAAATCAAAAAGTACTACTGGTGATAGCACTACAGGTGAAAGTACTATCAGTAATGGAACAAACAATCCTGCTAATCAAGACGGTAACGCTACTGCAGTAGTAGATGATGCAGATGATGCAGAAGATCAAGTTATCATAGGCACGAGCAATATTATTAGAAAAGAGTATATTACCGACTGTAACGGAAACTTAACAGTAAAGATACGTGAATATGATGCGAATGGTAACCTTGCAGCTATCACTGAGTATAGAGGTGCAAATCGTAATCCAGAAACAAGCGGTGAAACAGCATATGCTACAAGAACATATGCATATGATGAAAATGGTAATATTGTAAGTAGAACCACAACAATAGGAAACGGGACTGCTTCGACCGTAGAGTTATTTAAACCATCTAAAGTAGATAATAGAGATGCAAGTGGCACAGGGACTGTTGTCACAGTTGATGCTTTAGGAACAACACGTACATTTACTTATGAAAATGGTGTTCTCGTTTCAGGTAAAGCAGAATATAAAGATGGAAGAGTAAGAAATCATGCATATGAAACTGATGAAAATGGTAATATAATCAAGGTAACAGTTACAGATGATAGTGGAAAGATAATTGAAACAAGAACATTTACTTATGATGCTGATGGTAATAGAATAGATGAAAAAGCGAATGTTGAGGATGCATGTCCTACTACAACAGAATACGAATACCTTTAGTATTACGCTATAAACGTTACATTACATATGTTGCTTGGAACTTTTCCAAGCAACGATACACATACTCCCTACACATTTTTCAAATATAATATTTATAATGCATAAGATAAGAGTAACACATAAACCCCTTTGTGGCATAGATGAAGCAGGACGTGGGTGTATTGCAGGCTCATTGGTCATGGCTGGAGTAGTACTTACTTCTGCTATAGAAGGCTTGATGGACTCTAAAAAACTTACAGAAAAAAAGCGTGAAGCACTTTATCCACTTATCATAGAAAATTCCCTGTATCACATCATCTCTTTTTCATCATGGCAGGTAGATGAACTTGGTATATCTAAGTGTTTACATCAAGGTTTACTAAGTATACAAGAGCATTTACAAGGGGTTGACTACTTGTTTGATGGCAACTGTACCTTTGGGGTGGAAAACATAACAACTATGGTAAAAGCAGACGACAAGATAGCTGAAGTGTCAGCCGCCAGTATACTTGCAAAAGTAACAAGAGACAGAGAGATAATAGCTTTTTCAAAAGAGTACCCAGAGTATGGTTTTGAGAAACATAAAGGATATGGTACTAAATCCCACATGGAGGCTTTAGCCAAGTATGGTAGGTGTGACATTCATCGTAAAACGTTTAGGGTAAAGTGCTTGGATGAAGCAAAATAGTTGAAAGATTAATGCTTATCTTTCAATACATTCCTAATCTTCTTATGTCCTTGTCTTGAGATTATTTTTTTTTCAGTATAACTTTTATCTGCATGTATTATCTCTATGATAGCAGCTATTTTATGATTGAGTATGACTTGGTCTGCATGTTCATCTTTATCATAGTCTCTGTACATATTTATATTTTTAACCATAATTCCTTTTATGGCATATGCATTGATATCAGCATCTAGAAGCTGAGAGGTTATGATTCCTTTAAGTTCCTCAAAAGTCATAAGCGGTTCGGATACTTTAGACTTCTCCATGCGTTCTGAGATAACCTTTTGTAAAGTATCAATATCTGAGGATGTTGATTTTTCTGAGATACTACTGTCTTTGTTTCGTAGTGTCTGGAGTTGTGCTATGGCTTTATGTATATCGTTAAATGGTATACCGTCAAGTTCTTTGGGAGTTAGTTCCCACCACTTCAATGAAAGTAGTTTCCCAATGGTTTTTTTATCAAAACGGTATTTGAGTATTTCCCCAGGAACACCTCCCATAATGGCATAAGGAGGTACATCAGTAGTGACTACACAACCTCCAGCTATAATAGCACCATTTCCGATAGTGACACCTCTTTTAATGATACATGATGAACCAACCCATACATCATCCCCTATGTTTGTCACTTTAGGTCTTTCAGGTTTAATTTGGTGGCAAGTATTTGCATGTTCGGGGAAATGTAATTTCATATTGTATTGAAAAGGTGATGTACTTAACCAGTCCAGAGGATGATCAAATGCCGCAATCTCACAATTTTTTCCTATAGAGCAGTATCTCCCGATTTGTGTACCCGGATAAACGGTCGTATTTGAGTTAATAAAGGTATATGCACCTATACTACAATTTTTTTTTACAATGGCTGTACCATAAAGGGTAATAGGCAATTCGTATTGCACATTTTTAGCAAGCTTTGCCTGCGTAGAGAGTCTTGCTTTTTTCTTCATCTAAATTATCCTAAATTAATGTTTTTCTGTACCACTTTAAGTTTCTTTATGACTTTCTTTTTCTCCCATTCTCCTGCACAGGGGAAGTAGGTAAAAAATATATTTTGAAAGAGTGTAACATCTCTTTGATAAGTATCTGTTGTTGTTACGCTGTTGACACAGATAACATCAAAACGTTTACTCTCTTTTTTGGCTAGAACACGTTTTATTTTCACGGGAAAAGTATCAGAACCTAGCGACAAGTAGCTGTATCGTAAAATTGCCGGGTGTACATGACCTTTTATGAGACCATAATGATAATAAAATGCACCACAGAGGCTATACCCATCATTTGTGCGTATGGGTTTAGATGCTGTAAACTCAAATAGGTCTGGAAATTCTTTTTCCATTTTTATCATTACTTTTCTTAAGACAGGCACAGGAGTATGTTGAAATTTTTTATATACCGAAATGCCATATTTTTCTTTCAATATATCTCTATTGTTGATGGCTGCATTGTCTACTGGAGAATACACTTTATCATTATGTGTAGCTGGAATAACTGTAAATTTTGAATAGAAACACTTTGCATGCCCATAGTTATCAAAAAAAATGCTCATACTATTAGCACGACCTATAAATATATCATCATTAAAATAAAGATACCGTTTAGATAAACCACGTATTCTGTGTATTTGGCTTTCTATGCCTCTAGAACTAAAGGATGGAAGATGGCTTACATCTTTAAAAATATCTTTATGGTCAATGATTTTTATTCTCTTGTCTTTTGGGAATAAAAAAGAGGGTATTTGGTTATCTGTGACTATGTAGATATTATGGATACCTTTTAAGTAAGTGAGTACAGACCGTAGAGAGTATAATAGTTCGTTGTTGTTTTGAAACCGTGTTTTGTCTGTTGCTGTCGGAGAAATATAGCCTTCATAGTGACGTAATCTTTTATCTTTTTTTCTAAGCCATTTTTTATCTGTGTCATCTACCCATGTATAGACAATGTCTACGGGATTATTGAGTGCAGTGTTATGCACTTCTAGATATGTTTTTAAGCAAGGTATTGTTAGGTTATTTATACTGAGAGAAGTAGTATGGTCTAAAAAGTTAGATGAAGCTATCATGGTTGCCACTTCTGTGTAGTCATTTGCAGTATATACACCTATATCTTCCCTCCAAAAGTCGACTACCAGAGCCACACGTGAAGCGAAGAGCATAAAGCCTGTAGATTTGGAGTATACTCTTACATATATTTTAAAGCTGCTGATGGACTCGTAGTCTACATCATTTAAGGAAAAATTTCTTGTAGTATAAAATACTTTTTTTTTATTTTTATATTTGATGGCAAAGTGATAATCCCCTTCCATCAATGCTTTTAAAAAAGGTTTTATTTTCTCTCTTTGTGGCGACATGTAATGTAATCTTGGAGAGAGAGTATCATCAACAAGGTAAAGTTCACAGTCTGACTTTTTAGCCAGGGTACGAGCTAACGTATGGTACGCGTCATGTAAAGTGTCTATACTTAATAATCTCGTTATATAAATATCTCGAGAGCTATTTATGTCTATATTGTAAGGCATAAGGTTTCCTTATAAAGAGTGGCTTCATGGTACACAAGTCTATATTATAGCAAGATTAACACGTGTGCCTTGAAGTTACAGTAGGTAAAGCTCTATTTAAGCACCCATTAAGTATCTATATGTTAACTTTACATTATAATAAAAAGCTAAACTACTTATGAGAGTAGGGCAGAAAACTACGGGTCTTCTTTATGTCAAAGACAGTCGGCTGGGTTGCATAATACTATTTGTTTAATATAGGTTCACATGCCAATGTGATTATGTAAGTTAAGTATAGACTAAGGGAGATCGAAATATGAAAAATAAAAAAAAGACTATTATCACATATGGAACATATGATATGTTACATATAGGGCACTTAAATTTGCTCAGACGTTCAAAAGCGCTAGGAGACTACCTCATTGTAGGGGTTACATCGGAAGATTATGATAGATCACGTGGGAAGATGAATGTTGTACAAGGTACAAAAACACGGGTAAAAGCCATAGAGCAGCTAGAGTTTGTAGACAAAGTCATAGTTGAAAAGCATAAAGGTCAAAAAGCTGAAGATATTAAGAAGTATAACGCTGATATCTTTGCTATAGGGGATGACTGGGTAGGTAAATTTGATTACCTAAAAGAACATTGTCATGTAGAGTACATACCTAGGACAGAAGGTATTTCAAGTACGATGCTTCGAAGTGAAAAACTTAAAACGATTAAACTAGGCATTATAGGTACAGGACGTATTGCCAAGCGGTTTGTGAAAGAAGCGGAGTATGTGAATGACATAGAAATCCACTCAGTCATGTCCCGCAGTATGGATAATGTAACTGCATTTATTAGAGGTACAAATATCCACTATGGCTATGACACGATAGAAAATTTACTCCAAGATACTATAGAAGCAGTTTATATTGCATCTCCACATGAGTATCATTATGAACAAGCTAAAAAATCACTTGAAGCTGGAAAACATGTTATATGTGAAAAACCCATTACCCTTGAACAAAAACAATTAAAAGAATTAGTAAGTATTGCTAAGAAGAAAAAACTTATATTGCTTGAAGCCATTAAAACATCTTATTTCCCAGCATTTACTAAAGTTCTAGAAGAGATAGAAAAAGGGCAGATAGGTGAAGTAAAAGAAGTACGTTCTACTTTTACAAAGATAGTAGAAGATAAAACAGCAAGAGAGTGGGAAGCACCTTATGGAGGGGCTACCAACGAGCTAGCAAGCTACCCTTTACTTCTCGCACAAAAAGTACTCGGAGAGAGTAAAAAAGTCACTTTTTATGATCAAATAGAAAATGGTGTTGACTTGGCTAATCGCATAGTTTGTACCCATGAGAACGATGCTATTTCTATCTCTACTGTTGCTATAGGTGCGAAAGCAGAAGGTTCTGCAGTTATATCAGGGGCTAAGGGGTATATTTATATTCCTGCACCATGGTGGCTCACAAAAGACTTTTTTATTCGTTACGAAGACCCAAATATAAAAGCGAGTTATCACTATGATGTAGAAGGCGATGGCATACGTTATGAGATAGCTGAGTTTGCTACAAGAATTAAAAGAAATAAAAAGAAGTCTCCACGGTTACAACCTAAAGATATGTTAGCCATTAATAAAATTATATCTAAATATAATGCGAAAAGAAATAGAGAAAGGGGAAAATAGATGAAAGCGATACTTATACTTCTAGTATGTTTTCAGATTTCTTTTTCTTACGAAATAAAGCATTTTTTGCTGCCAAATGATGGAAATAAAGCAGAGAAGTCACTTATACGTGATATATCTAATGCAAAAAAAAGCATTAATGTAGCTATGTTTATGGTGACCAATAAAAGATTAACCAATGCACTTAAAGAAAGAGCGCAAAAAGGTAAGATAGATATAAAACTCATTGCCGACGGAAGTTATGATAAAACACATCAAAAAATCTCAAAAGTAAAAAAGTTAGTTTCGGTAAAAAACATATCGATCTTTATTACTAAAGGATTGAAAAAAAAGAAGAATAAATTTGGTATTATGCATTCAAAACTAGTGACCATAGATGATAATGTAGTCTACATAGGCTCTACAAATTGGACAAAATCTGCTTTTCATAGTAATTATGAAATTCTCATCAAGATAACCGATGCAACAACAGCTAAATTATATCAATATTATTTTTCTGACATGCTGGAACAAGCAGAAAACTATAAGTAGGCGAATATGTCATATAAAATCATCGGTCATCGTGGAGACAAGGCTAACTACACAGAGAATACTATTGCGGGGTTTAAGTCAGCACTAGAAGCAGATGGGGTAGATGGTCTTGAACTTGATGTTGTCGTTAGTAAAGACAAAAGAATACTTGTCTCACATGATATGTTCATCACCGATAACTTGGGTATAAAGCAATACATTCATACGGTTACTTATGCAGAGTTACTTGCTTTAAGTGCTAGAGTAAATAGAAATTCTGTATTGCCAGGGAAAGCATATCCACTACTTGAAGAGGTATTGAAAGTTTATGCAAAACAGGCAAACAAAAAAGTTATTTTGTTAGAAATAAAGGCATTGCCCTCTTTGGAGATGTTACCTTTAAGTTATTCTATGCTTATAGAAGAGATACACGGGCTTTTAAAGACTTACCAGATATCAGATAAGTGTTATATTATTTCTTTCGACTATAGGTTTCTCGTGGAGTCTAAAAAACAAGATGCAAATCGAAAAGTAGGTCTTATCTTACATAGGAATCTTATGCCACTTTCTAGCATTGTGGAAGAACTAGGCGTTTCTCTTTTGGTGATGGAAAGAGAATGGGTAACGCAAGAAGAAGTTGTTGCAATGCAAAAAAAGAAAGTAGAAATATTTACATGGACTCCCAATACTGAAGAGGAGTGGGACAGGTTAGATAAATTAGGGATAAACGGATTAATCACAGATAAACCAAGAGTATTAAGTCTATTTGCTAAAGAGAAAAAAAATGATATTTAAAAAATTAGCTTCACGAAAAAGAAAAGCCAGTATTTTTTCTTTATTAGATTGCCTTTTCCCTAAAAATGCTACTAAACTTGTGCTAGTTATAAAAAAAGGTACGGAGTTTTCAGGTAACCTTCGCGTGGCAAACGATATTTTGTCAAAAGATAAGAATCATAAAATATATGTCTATAAAGATGGTAAGTGTATACCAGAGATTAAAAGAAATCTTGAAATTCAAGGAGTTACTGTCTTGGAAGGTTGGAGTATTATATCTATTTTTCATCTTCTTACCAGTGGTACATTTATATTTTCTCATGCTCCACGAGATGCACATATCACAAAAAGATGTAAAAAAAGAGTCATTATAAACCTTTGGCATGGTGTAGCTTTTAAAAATATAGAGAACCTTATGCCAAACATAGCAGATGAAAAACAAAAACAGCTACTGGCAAATGCAAATCTTTATGATCATATCATTTCTAGTAGTAATGCAGACAAGCAAACCAACATGAAAGCTTTTATGGTAGATGAATCAAAGGTACATGTAACTGGTCTTCCCCGATATGACATACTAAAATCTACATATCCCTTAGATAGCTTTTTGAAAGTACAAAAAGAAAAGCTATTGTGTCTTAAAAAAAACAAGAAATTAATACTGTATGCCCCAACATTTAGGGAAAATAATATCTCTGCGATTGATCAAGTTTCAGATAAGGATTGGGACATGCTCAGTAACTTACTAGAACAGCAACAAGCCATAATGGCTATACGCCCACATGCATATGATAAAGCACTTCCTACCCACATAACAGACAATAAAAACTTTTGTTTACTCTCGCATAAAGAATACACAGAACCTAATCTTATTCTACAATTTGCAGATATACTTGTCGTAGACTTTTCAAGTATTTGGATAGACTATTTACTATTGAATCGTCCTATTGTTGGTTTTGCTAAAGACTTTGAACACTATGTAAAAACTGAAAGAGGTTTTGTGTATAATTTTGAGGAAACATTTCCTGATACATTTTGTACCTCAATGAAGTTCCTCATAAGACATTTAGAAGATTTACTGACTGAGGGAATCACACGCAAAGAATATAAAAAAACCACTTCATTATTGCATCATTACTCACTGGAAACAAATTTTAAGGCAATATTGGAGAATTCTTTAAAAATACATTATCTAAAAGATATTTGTTATAATATTACAAAAACAAAACTAAAAGGTTATCTATGAGTAAAATGAGTAAGTTAATAAAAAACCCTATTTTATTTTTTAAAGATCGAAAAAAGAATATTGATAAAAGAACAGAAGTTATAGCAAAGAAACCTGCAGCAAAGAAGCCTGCAGTAGCAAAACCTGCAGCAAAGAAGCCTGAAGTAGCAAAACCTGCAGCAAAGAAGCCTGCAGTAGCAAAACCTGCAGCAAAGAAACCTACAATTAAAAAGGAACCCGAAGTGATTGAATCAATAAAGCATGTATTTTCAACCGTAATTAATGAAATTCCAGTGGCTAATGCCAGTTTACAACACCATGAAGTAGCACTGTACTTTGCTGGAAGTATGGGAAATATTTACCAAGTAGAACAGTGGTTAGGTACACTTAATGTATTGGATCAAAAGAAAAAAATTGTCATGATAGTTCGATCCAAAGAAGTTTACGAGTGGATAAGGGAGAACACTCAGTTCGTAGTGGTGTTTTGTAGAACCATAGCTGATTTAACAAAAGTTTATGAAGACAACAACTTCAAATGTATACTCTATGTAAACCATGCGTTTAAAAACTTTCAGTCTCTCATCGTTGGGGATGCTATGCATGTACATATAAACCATGGCGAAAGTGATAAAACATCTACCATTACAAATCAGTCAAAGGGTTATGATTATATTTTTATTGTGGGCGATGCTGGATATGATAAATATAATTTGAACCTGATAAAGAAAAACATGGCTAACTTTATACAAGTAGGTAGACCACAGCTTGATCATATAGCAGAGATAGCTCCTGTCGAAGAACGTAAGTTAATTATGGAAGCAGAAAAACAAAGTGAAGATAATAAAACTAAACAAAAGGTAAGGAGTACGAGACACTCCGTACAAAAGAAGAAAGTGATACTCTATGCCCCTACATGGGAGGGTACTCATGACTCTATGAACTTTACCTCTTTAAATGACTATGGTATGTCTTTAGTACAACAGTTAGCCAATCATCCAAATTATTATTTGATATACAAGCCACATCCAAATACAGGATCAAGAGATGCTGCGTGTAAAAGTATAAATGAAGCCATCATAAAACTTTTAGGAAAGCATGATGGAGGAGAAACAATTTTGGGTGGAGATATTAACTCATTATATAAACATATAGATCTCGCTATTTTTGACAATTCTGCAGTTGCCATAGATTATCTACAGGTAGATAAGCCAATGATAATGACAGATATGTTTCATAGGGTAAAAGACAGAAAAAGTAAGCCTACAATCACTAAAGCAGCTAGGATGTTATCAGTTTCGGATGCCTATAGTATCCCAATGATTGTTTCTGAAGAGATAGAAAAAGATACTCTAAAAGTAATGAGAAATAAAATAAAACACTATTTCTTAGGAAATTTTGATTACGAGAAAAAAGAAAGTACAAATAAGTTTGTATCTTCTGTACTTGAGATTATAGAAGAAAGAGATGAGCTTGTTAAAAACTTGGCTATACTTAATGATAAGGCAAAGCCAATTACATAATATGATTTTAAAAAAAATATATTACTTTTATGGTAAACATCTAGAATCAAAAAAGCTGTATACCCCAGCTATAAAGTTTTATACAAAAGGCTATAGTGAATCATCTGCGATAGCCAACTATAGACTAGGTTTTTGTTATCAAAAGTTAAAAGACTATGAAAATGCTGTGTATTTTTTTAAAAAAGCCATAACACTTGAAGCAAATAAAGCACATTGGTATCTTCATATTAGTACAGTACTTGGTAAATTAAATAAAAATGCAGAAGCATTACATTATTTGAAATTAGGAATAACTGTAGATAAGGATAATAAATATCAAAAAAAATTCATCACATTAAATAAAAAATTGCATACTAACCCTGAAACAGAGTTAGGTGCAGAAAATATTTTTATCCAAAATGTTGAACAAGTTGAAGAAAGTACTTTTTTATATACAATTGAAGGTACCATTGCGACAAACATCGAAAAAGATAACATTTCTCTCTATCTTGAATCTCGTGAAAATACTATTGAACATACTCCTCCTTATTCACTTTTTTTAGAACCCTACACGTATGAGATAGATGAGAATGGATTTTTTATGGTTTCTTTTCTTTTAAATTTAAGTACACTAAAGATAGATAGTGATGTTGTTATATATACTTTTGATTTTCTGTTAAAAGCAGACAAAGATTATCGTATTAAAGTAATTGAAGACCTACAAGATGTTTGGCATTATGAAGATTATGATTTTATCCCGTATGGTACAAAATATAATAATTATTCTCTTATGGTGGTTCGTAAAGCATCTATCGTTATACCTAAAAGAGCTGCCACTAATATTACATTCTTTTTATTTAAGATACATTATAAAGGGGGTGTGTCTAAGGTGACTATTGATTTGGCTAATGCTTTAGCAGATGCGGGGTATAACATTACCTTAACATCTATGTTTTTAACAAATACAGCAAATATGTATCCTATTTCTAAAAAAGTAAATTTTGAGTATATCTCAATTAGTTCTCATTATCATGTAAATACATTGCCTATAGACGCATATGGAACAAAAGAAAATATTTCTCCTTTTTTCTTAGATGATTTAAATGCTTACTTTGCAAAATCAGATATTGATGTACTGTATGTGCCCATATATTCCCCCCCTATATTGATGAGCATCATGTCAACCGTACCTCCGCATGTGATTAAAATTGTTGGAGATCATTCTAGTCGCAGATATGAATTATATAGTAATGTACTAAATAGTAAAAATACTTTGGAAGATACAAGTTTAAATAGAGACATGAAGCGTACTTTGTTTTTTAAAAACATATGTAATATAGATGCTATTCATACTATTAATCCCTTGATTAATGAAGTCTTGATAAAAGAGACAAATAAAATGCTCATATCCATACCTAATATTATTGATTTTGGCAGTAAAATAACAAATAACACACCGTTAACTGAAAGGAGAAAGTGTATTATACTTGTAGGTTCTTTGACTTCAGTGAAGAATTTTGATACAGTGATTAAGGCATTTTCTAAACTCACTAAAGAGTATACTGACTGGTCTATAGAAATATATGGTGCAGGCAGTGAAGAAAGAAAACTAGTTAAACTAATTAAAGTATTAAAACTGGTAAATAAAGTAAATCTCAAAGGCTTCACAACCGATATAGAAGATGTTTATAAAAATTCTATGATTCACTTAAGTGCTAGTCACAAAGAGTCTTTTGGATTAACTATAGTAGAATCTATGCATTGTGGCAGTATTACTGTATCTACTAATCAAACCATTGGTGCTAAATATTTAATTGATCATGAAAGAACTGGTTTTTTGGCAGAAGATAATAGTGAAAGTGGTATTTATGATGTTTTAAAGACTGTATTATCAAGGATTGAAGAAGATGATTCATCAATGAGTGATATTCAAACAAATGCATATGAGGCATCCAATAATTTCAATAGTGTTAATATTGTACAGCAATGGGGTAAAGCAATTGGGCTTTTACGAAAAAATAAATCTATACCTACAAACAGAGTTCTATAAGTTACATGCATTTCTCAACATCCAAGCAACTCATAATCAATGCAAAAAGCTTTCTTGAAATTGAATATTATTCTTTTGTAGCCAAAAGTCTTAAAAAAAAGGGTATATTTTATGGATGGGGTAGAAAAAAATCTGGACTGAATGCACTTAAGTTATCGATAAAGAATGATACCTCTTTTGTACTTTTAGAAGATGGTTTTATTCGTTCCATGGGTTTAGGGGTAGATGGTTTCTCGTCATTTTCTCTTGTTCAAGATGATGTAGGTATATACTATGATGCTACTACAGCTTCTAGGTTAGAAAATATTTTAAATGCCTATTATTTCACCTCTGATATTGATTTAATGAAAAAATCAAATAAAGCTATAGCATTGATAAGAAAACACTACATATCGAAATACAATCATGCAAGTAATGTCAATAGTGATTTTGAAAAAAAATATAAGCTTACACAGAATTATGTAGAGAATAAAAAGATATTGATAATTGCTCAAACTTCAGGTGATTTATCCTTAAAATATGGTTTGACAGAAAATTTTACTACTGATAATATGATTCAATCTGCAATAAATGAAAATCCTGATGCAAGTATTTATTTAAAGATACATCCAGATGTTTTAAGTGGAAAGAAAAAATCAGATATAGATTTAGAACAAGTAAAACAAAATTGTACAGTCATTGATGATGATGTAAATCCCATATCTCTTTTAAGTTATTTTGATAAAGTTTATACTAAAACATCACAGATGGGATTTGAAGCTCTTTTGCTTGGAAAAGAATGTGTCTGTTTTGGTATGCCTTTTTATGCAGGATGGGGTGTGACAGAAGATCGTGTATTGTGTACCCGTCGACAGAGGATTTTAAGTGTAGAAGAAATTTTTGCGGCAGCCTACATACTTTATACACAATATATGAACCCTCATACAAATACCTCATTAGACATAATTTCAACTATTAATGAAATTATAAATATTAAAAAGAACGACAGGGCAGAGAAAAAGCAAAGAGGGTATTTTTTTGGGTTTTCGAGATGGAAGCACCGTTTAGTAAAACCATTTTTTTCGGATATAAGAGATGAAAATATCAGATTCATTAATCCGATTTCTAATAAAAAACATTTAGTCTATGCACTTAAGCAAGGGTTAGATAAAAAAAGTCATATCTATATTTGGGGAAAAAAAGAATTTAAAGAGATCGAAGCGTATGCAAAAAAGCAGGATATAAAACTTTTCCATGTAGAGGATGGCTTTATCCGTTCTGTTGGGTTAGGGTCAGATTTAACTCAACCTTACTCTCAGGTTGTTGATAGTAGAGGTATCTATTTTGATCCGACACAGGAGAGTGACTTGGAGCACCTTTTGAACCATTACAATTTTTCAAAAGATATTTCTCTTCTAGATAGAGCAAGAAAAATACGCCAATCTCTTTTAGAAAAAAAGTTATCAAAATACAATCTCTTTAATGAAAAAAAGTTATCTTTCCCTAAAGATAAAAACATAATACTTGTCCCAGGACAAGTAGAAGATGACGCGTCAATACAGTTAGGTGCTAAGGGACTGGATAATCTAACTTTATTAATTAAAGTACGGAAAAAGTCTCCTACTGCGTATATAATATATAAACCTCACCCTGATGTTTTGGTGGGGAATAGGATAGGGGATATAGAAGAAAGTATTGCATTAAAGTATTGTGATGAAATAATTACAGATGTCTCACTCGATAGTGTTTTAGTGGAAGTAGACGAAGTCCACACCATGACATCACTAGTAGGGTTTGAAGCACTTATAAGGGGTAAGTGTGTCCATACCTATGGATTACCATTTTATGCAGGCTGGGGACTCAGCAGTGATGAACAAGTATCTACAAGAAGAATACGAAAGTTAAGTATAGACGAACTTCTTGCGGCGGTACTCATACTTTATCCAAAATATATAGATCCTAGGAATAAAAAACCGTGTACGATAGAAGTTTTTTTGGAAGGATTAGAAGAAGAAAAAGAAAAGTATTTGAACTTAAAACATATAAGAATATGGGTAGGTAACAGAAACTTTATGAGTCGTAAAATACAGGTAAGTATTTCATACATAAAAAGTATTCTTACTACAGTTTAAATTATTTATAGAACAAATAATAAATTTATATCTATTCTATAAACAAGTAAAAGGTGTATTTATGAGATGTAGAGAGTTCTACATTACTTTAATCTCTATGGTCTCTCAATAATGTAAGTATAGAAATAAGTATACTGTATAAAAATCCTAGTATTATAAAAATAGTGAAAATACTTTTTGTTTTATTTGGATAAGTATATTTTTCAGCCAATGAAGCTTCGTTAATAACAAGAAGGTTCTTTATATTTTGATTTACTTCTGTTCTAAGTTCTTCAAGTTTTTCTAAAGATTTTTTATAGACCTCTTTTGCAAAATCAATATTATTTCTTAATATCTCAAAATCAAATACAGCCTGATTGAGTTCTTGGACATCTTTCCCTGAACCAGCTATTTCACCTTTTACTCGTGTAATTTCTTTTTTGAGGTTAGATATAGTACTTTTAGCAATTCTTTGCTCTGATGAATTTTTAATCATAAACTTACCGCCACTTTGAAATTCGACAGTTTTTTTAATAAGTTCACTTTCCAGGTTGGCAAGTATAGTACTTTTTGATTTTACATCTAGATTTGGATCAAACGTATTATTTTTATTTTGATACTCAATCATCTTTTTTACTGAAGCAACAAAGGATTTTCTACTTTCATTAACATGCTTCTCTAAAAAATGTAAAGCTACTTGTGCATTTTCTCTCTCAAGTCTATTTAGTGTAGTACCTGAGTATGTCAGAATATTTTGTACTATAGCTTGTGCAATTTTTGGATTTGCATGTGCAAAACTAACTTTAAGTGCGGTAGATGCTGTATCATAAATAATAAATAAGTCATTATTATATTCTCTTACTAAATTTTCTTTAGTGAGCTGCTTAAATGGTAGCCGTGTATTTTTTTCTAGTCTTCGCAGTGGATCCATCTGTTTACTAGAATAGTAATGCGAGAGATTGTGTTCCTTGTTAAGGTATACAAACATGTCTTCTGAACGTATATAGAGTTCAAGTAATTTTGAATCTTGCATCACAGGAGATGTCTGCGATAAAATCATGTCAAATGAATTAGTAGCTTGTTTTTGTGATAAATCTCTTATTGTAATAGTACTATTTGATTGAAACCTTTCTGTTTCATATAAAATAACATAGGTAATTGAGAGTATTAAAGCAAGTATAAAAAAAAGTTTTAATATGATTTTCATGGTGTGTATGTCCCTTTTTGTAATTGTAGCGTATTCATTTTATCCAGCTTTCTTATTTATTTTCTCATATTCATCAATGGCATCATTAATGTTTTCATAATAGTGCATTTTCCCTTCATTGACGACAATCCCTGCATCACATAATTCTCTTAAAATTTTCATATCATGACTGACTAAGAGAACGGAGCAAGTTTCTATTTTTTTCATGAGAGCTTCTTTTGATTTTTTCTTGAAACGGGTATCTCCAACAGAGAGTGTTTCATCTATCAAAAGATAGTCAAAATCAAAAACCATACTCAACCCAAAATTAAGTCGTGATTTCATACCGGAAGAGTATGTTTTGATGGGCATATCAAAATAGTCTCCAAGTTCAGTAAAATCTTTTATTGTAGTAATAATTTCTTGAATTTCTTTATTACTTTTACCATAAAGACGACAGACAAACCTTACATTAGCTTTGCCGGTCATATTTCCCACAAATCCGCCAGAAAGACCTAGTGGCCAAGAAAAACTGTTAGCTGAAGTAATTTTTCCATTGTTAGGAAACTCAATTTGCCCAAGCATACGCATTAGAGTAGATTTACCAGCACCATTTCTACCTAAAATACCAATATTTGTATGACTTGGAATAACGATTGAAACATTATCAAGAATATATTTTTTCCCATGTTTTGTTTGAAAATACTTTGTTACATTATTAAGTTCTATCATAATGAAATAATCTTTTTTTCTAGTCTCATGTAAAACCATAGTCCAAAAAACAGTAAAGATATAGTCCAAGACATCATATAAACAGTATCAACATGTTTTGTATCTAAGGTATAAAAGTAGGAACCATGAATCATTTCCATAAAGTGAGTAAGGGGATTGAAATAAATAATGTTTTGTAGCTCTGGTGAAAGCATATCTACTGTGTAGAATAGAGCTGAGCCAAACATAAATGCATACATAAGAAAACCGACAATCTTGCTTACACTAGCTATAAATGTATTTGCTACTGCTAAGCAAAGGGCAAGGGAAAATGAAAAAACAATAAGCCAAAGAAAGCCTAGTGAAAACATAACAAGGTTTTTTATATTCATGTCATAATCAAAATAAAGTCCAATAACGATAAAAATAAGTATGATTATACCTGTTATAAATACTTCAACCATACTTCGAGCAATAATTGTATCTATAGGTTTCACCTGCTTATAATTAAAAAGCCCTTTGTTCGCTGTAAATGCACCCATGGATTTATTAATGATACTTCTAAACATATTATATGCAGTGAAATTTATAGCCAAAAAGACAGCAAAGTCAAATGTTTCTGCAGTATCTCCAAAGAGAAGTAGTTTAACTAAGACAAAGAGCATGACTTGGAAAAAAGGTTGAAAAAAAGTCCAAAAAAGACCAAGTCTGCTAACACTAATTCTCATATTAAGTTCTCGTAAGAAAAGTGCCTTTTGTACAGCAAAAAATACTTGTAAATAATTTCGTTGAAGCAAGTTCTTACCTTTGTCTTTTTATCTTGTTTAGATGATATCATTATAGCAAATTATTTTAAACATATACTGTTTATCTTTTTAAGAATTAGCTCCTTAGTACATATGTACTTATTTGTCTATTTAAGTAGAGAAAATGGACGATTATGGATTCCAACTATGATACTTTATTGCATTGGGAAAACGTCCATAAAAACTTCCATTAAGTTGAGTTTTGGCTATAAGGTACAATCTGAATTTTTCAAATAATATTTTATCTGGTTGCGTATATTCTTTCCAAAAATGGTCTAAAGAGATTCCCTTACATGTCAATCCTTCAATGTCGTAGATTGCATTACCTAATGTAATGGTCGGTGTCTGATGATAAAGTGATGAAATACCTACTGTACTGTTAATGGTAATGGTACCAATAGCATTTTTTAAACAACTGGGAATATGTAAGTCATGTACAATAATGACTCTCTCTCTTATCCCTAGTTCCAGTGAAAGATTAGTAATGAACTTAGTATAATCTTTTCTCCCCCTATCCATAGGATGGTGCTTGATAACAAGTTGTGTAGATTCTGGTGCAAACTTAGAAAAAGAATATATGCATTTCTCAATAAAATCTTCAATCGAAGAGAAAACTGAATGTTCTTTAATCTGAAAATCGTTATAAGTTTGGAGAGGAATAAAATAATAATTATCTTTTTGTTGTTTAATAATCTTCTCTAAAAGTCCTATTTCAGTAATCATGTATTTATATTTTCTAAGTACATTACGTATACCAAAAAATGTCTCAATAAGAAAGTTATGATGATTATGATGCTCGTAATGGGGATATAAAAACCAAAATAAATCTCTTAAAATAAAATAAATAGAAGCACTGAACGCTCTACGATAATAATTAGATTGAGCATCAAATATTTTTTCGTATTTAAATTGTGAGATATCTAATGTACTATAAAAATCATGATTTCTTGGGATATGGCTAAAATCATTTACGCCATGTCGTTCCATTGTTATGAAATCTGGACGTATGTAGCCTTCTTCAAAGACAAATACTTCGATGTGTAGTTCATTAGCAGCTTGGAGTGCAATACGTTGGTAAAATCTACAATCACCAAAGAGGAAAACTATATTTATTTTATTTTCTTTTAAAAATTGATATATAAAATCTCCCCACTCTTTTTTTTTGCCACGGTAAGGAGTATAATTGTCTTTTTTTGAAAAAAACCAATCTCCTAGATTGAACCCAATTTTAAAAGTCTTGTCTCCTCTTTTTCTAAATTCTAAATCCATAGTTTTAAAAAAGGTTCCCATTGGCCCTTGTAAAAATAATATGTTTTTGTTTAAATTCATTTTAGCAGTCTATTACGCATAGATGGTATATTGGCAGTATTTAGATTATGTACAAATGTACATTTATGAGAAGTGTATTCAATATGAAATAAAAAAGTTATATATATATTAGTGGAAATTGTTATGTTGAATACTCTCATAATAAAAAAATTCATAAATACTCCTTATCTATATTTATTGTTGCAAGAAGTATAATTAAGAAAAGTCAAAAAATGTCAAAGTGTATACTACTAAACATCTATAATGATTTGAATACTTTACATTACAGGTTTACCATTAACAGTAACTTTACCATTCTTTAGCTCAAGTGTGTACTGTTTCTTGTCGTTTTCATCTTTTGGAGGGAACATCATGAGTGTCATCATTACTGGAGGTTGCTGTGCCATGAGTTCAAAGAACTCTTTTGAAAACTCAAGTTTTAAATCTGCATCTACAGTGTTCAGAGCCGATAAAGGGTTCTTTTCTAAAGCTAGTACATCGAAGTCTTTATGAAGTGTCACCTGTGCTCCAAGTTCAAAGCCATCTATCTTTTGCCCATCATTTTCAATACTCTCTAAGGATAAAGTAGAAATTTCAAACTCTACACCTTTTGAAAAAAGTTGTGTTAAAAGTTCATTCATTACTTTTTCATCAGAGAGGTCAGCTTTTTGCATTTTATCCATTGCTGTGATATCAATGTTGGAGGCTTTCATTTTAAAGATAAAATTCTCTAAATCATAAGGTTGTACTCCATCTGTTATATTTGTATGTGCAACAGTTGTTTTTATGGTGCCTGAAGCGATATCATTAGTGACTGTAGAATTTGAGAGTACGTCTATATCTTGTATTGTAACATTTAGTTCAGCCTTCATATCTACGAGTATATTGGCAATAGTATAGTGTGTCGTATAGTCATACAGTGTGTTGCCTGTGATTTTGTAATCACTCTTTATATCAGAGAAAGAAACCTTCAGTTCATCCGAGACAAATACAGAGAAATTCTCTAGCATTTGTTTAAAGCTATGAATAGCATTTTCTTGTATGTCCCCATTAAAGGTGAGACCTTTTAAGTGCAAATTGACAGTTTCTACATCTTTGATAGTTTCGTTAATGTCTGCGAGGTTACCTTTAAATCCACTTGCTGTTTTATTAATAGCAAGGTGCATAAGAAATGTTTTTTTATCTAACATTTTTTGTATTTCTGCTAAAACGAGTTTGTCGTCAGCATTGGAAGATGAAGTAAATATTTCGGGTAATGTGCTAGGATATATATCAAAAGCAACAGAAGAATATGCGTCAGGTAAATAGTGTGTATCTACACCTACTTTAAGTCCCTTAAGTAGCTCTGCATCCTCTACGGTTAGTTGCATCCCTTGACGATACAAGAAAGAAGATATTTTTTTAGGGTCATCAAAAGAGATAACAAAATGTTCTTTCTCCTCTTCAGCTTTTCTTTCTTCTATGCCAAAACCTTCCTTTTCTAAAGAAGTAAGTTGTGTATTTACCTGTGCTTTGATTTCCTCGGTGATTTGAGAAGCACCAATGGTAAAGTAATAGATAACTGCTACCAATACGAGAGCTACAAGTCCTAATCCTATTTTTTTCATTTCTTTGTCCTTTTATAAATATGTGTTAAATGTTCCATCTTCTTACCCATATTAAGCAGTGTCATATCCGCCAAAGTAAGTGCCATCATTGCCTCACATACCACTGTCCCACGAATGGCAACACAAGGGTCATGTCTCCCTTTTAGGTTGCATTTTACCTCTTCATTGTTAGTGGTAATGGTGTCTTGTTCTTGAAAGATACTCGGCGTTGGCTTAAAGTGTGTTTTAACGATGATAGTATCGCCATTACTAATACCACCAAGCATCCCACCAGAGTGGTTTGAGGTAAATCCATTGACGGTGATAGCATCATTATTTTGGCTTCCCTTGAGATGCGTACTGGCAATGCCATCACCTATCTCTACAGCTTTGGCTGCATTGATACCCATCATGGCTTCAGCAAGGATTGCATCAAGTTTATAGTAAAGAGGCTCTCCCAGTCCTACAGGCACACCAGTCGCAGTGGTAAGCACCACCCCACCTACTGAGTCATGTTTGTCTTTGGCATTTAAAATAGCCTGCTCTTGTGCTGCTTCTACTGCTGGGTCAAGGGCATAGAGTTTTGAAGTTCTAGCATGGAGAAAATCTTGGACTTCTCCTTTTATGCCATCAACTTCACAAAGCCCTGCTTGTATCTCAATACCTAGCTCTTTGAGCATCAGTTTTGCTATGGCCCCACCAGCAACACGTGCAGCTGTCTCACGAGCAGAAGAACGTCCACCTCCACGGTAGTCACGTAGTCCGTATTTATGAAAGTACGTAAAGTCAGCATGCCCTGGACGAAAGAGGTCTTTTACATTTTCATAATCTTTAGACTTTTGGTTAGTGTTGAAGATTATCATAGCTATGGGAGTACCTGTACTTAGTCCTTCAAAGACACCAGATAAGATTTCAAATTTATCATCTTCTTTTCGTCCCGTTTCTAATTTTGATTTTCCTGGTTTTCGTCTGTCTAGTTCAGATTGTATAAAGTCTTCGTCTATAACTAGTCCTGCAGGAACGCCATCGAGTATGCACCCTAGGGCTTTTCCATGAGACTCTCCAAAGGTACTAAGGGTGAGTTTTTTTCCAAAGGTATTCATTTTTTTGCTTCCTTTAATGCTTTAAGAGCTATCTGTGCTGCTTTTTGTTGCGCTTCTTTTTTACTTTTACCTTTTGCTGAGGCAATAGTTTTGTCATTCAGTATAATAGCTATTTCAAACTCTTTTAGATGGTCTGGACCAGAAGAACCAAGCATCTCGTAACTAGGGGTGACCCCATGTGTTGCTTGGGTTAACTCTTGTAAAGCTGTTTTGTAATCTTTTGACAAAGATTGTAAATCAATTTTAGGATGAGATTCTTCGAGTAGTTTGATAGATATATTTTTAGCAGTCTCTAGCCCAGCTTCAAGGTAAACAGCACCTATAATAGCTTCAAAGGCATTGGATAAAAGTGAAGGTTTATCTCTTCCTTTATTGTTCTCTTCAGCAAGTGAGAGGTAAATATACGAACCTAAGTCAAGTTTTCTAGCAAGTAAAGTAAAGCCACTTTCATTGACAAGAGATGCACGTATTTTTGACAAGATTCCCTCATCTGATTTTGGAAATCTTGTAAAGAGATACTCCCCTACAATAATGTCAAGTACTGCGTCTCCTAAAAATTCAAGCCGCTCATTATTGTAAGGCTTTTTATGACTCTTATGTGTCAAAGCCTCAATAATCAATTGCTTGTCTTTAAATGTATAGTTCAGCCTTTTTTCTAAGTGACTGTAATCGTTCATTCCTCTATCCTTTTTATAAAGTAGCTTTGATGCGTTCTGCTTCATCTCTTGCTAACGCATCACAGCGTTCATTTTCTGGGTGCCCATTATGACCTCTAACCCAAGTACCTTTTACATTGTGGATACTTGCAGCTTCTAAGTATTCTTTCCACATGTCAACATTTTTAACTTTTGCAAAGTTTTTACGTACCCATCCTGTTAGCCATTCATTGATAGCTTTAACGACATAAGAACTGTCAGATATCACTTCCACATCACAAGGTTCTTTCAGAAGTTTTAGACCTTCTATCACCCCTTGAAGTTCCATGCGGTTGTTTGTGGTATGTATATTGCTCCCCGAGAACTCTTTGCGTTTGCCATTATACTCTAAAATCCCACCATATCCACCAGGACCGGGGTTTCCAAGGCTAGACCCATCAGAGTAAAGAGTAATCTGTTTGCGGACTTGATTTTTCAATATTTTCCTCCACTTCTACAGAGTGTATTGACATACAGTTTGGACAGCGTTTAAAGCTCATGGGGAAACTTTGTTTACATTTTTTACATAAATAAGAAAAATGTAACTCTCCCTCATCAAACCCATGTTGTCTTGCTGTTGCTAGTATGTCTAGTGCAAAAATACCACTTTCCCACGGTTCATCTGAGGGTTTTTGTAGATATCCTTTTGCATAATAAAGAGTACGAAGCCCTTTATTGGCAATAATTATATCTAAATCGAGTTGTGAATTTGGTAAGAACCAAAGTATGTCAAGTATCTCTTTTATGCGGTCAGGGTCTATATTTTCCCATGCTTCTCTAATGTCAAGTCTTAGTAAAGCTGAGATAACTTCACGGTAAAGTTTTGGCTCTTCTTCTAAGATGCGTTTGAGCCGTCTTATTTTATGTTCTGTGGTACTAGACTTGTTGTCTTGTATTTGTAATAAATCTAAAAACATTTTAAGTACATAGGTGTTTTCATCGAGGAGTTCAAGAGGAGGGAGTATTTCTTGGGCTTTTTTATATTGATGCATCATCTCATAGACGATGCCTAGCTGATAAAGTACTTTTACATTACGAGGTTTTTTACGTAAAATATCAGTGTAAATACTCCTTGAACGTTCTAGAAAACCTGCATGTAAGTAGGTGTTCCCTAACCGTTCCATGAGTTCTGCTTTTCCAGATTCCTCTGAAATATTTTTGATAAGGTAGAGATAAATAGATATAGCTTTATGGTATTCCCCCGCAGTTTCAAACGCCTTAGCTAAGAGTGTTAAAGGCTTTAACATATGTATTTCAAAAGGCATTGTATTGGTATCGAGTGCACACTCTGATGAGTCAAATTTATCTAAAAATTTAAGGAGGTTACCTTTCTCTTTTTGCTCTTTATATATACCCCATCCATGGGTAGATATTGCAATGATAAGCCCCAAGGTTACAATGAGTAATACACTAAAAAGAGGATCATTATACGCAGGTAAAATATGTTCCAAGAGAGTCCTTAAATGATTGTGTCAATAAATTATAGCGAATTAGATATAATGCCTTTATGATTGATAATGCTTATACTATTTTTCTCCTATGTACAAAGCAAAGCTCTGACCATATTCCTCTCACTAAAGCATCGCCAATGGCGAGAATAGAAGCATTATGATTGATAATGCCTCCATAGAATCCCTTAAAAATAGTATCGATATTATCGATGTAGTAGGGTCTTTTATAGAGCTAAAAAAAGCAGGAGCAAACTATAAAGCGAACTGCCCTTTTCATGGAGAAAAAACACCCTCTTTTGTAGTGAGCCCAAGTAAACAGATATACCATTGTTTTGGTTGTGGAGTAGGTGGAGATAGTATTAAGTTTTTGATGGAATTTGAAAAGCTTAGCTATCCAGAATCCATAGAAAAACTTGCCAATATGTTTAACTTTTCTTTAACATACACCAAAGGTACATCTGATTACTCCGATGCAAAACGAGTATTAGAAGCCATAGGGCAGTGGTATGTTAAAAAGTTAAGTCAGAACCAAACTTCCATGACCTACTTACTTCAACGTGGGGTAAGTCAAAGTTCCATAGAGAGATTTGAGATTGGGTACGTTCCCTCTGGTTCAGAAGTGATGTCTTTTCTCAATAATGCACATTTACCCTTACCCAAAGCAATGGAAGCAGGCATCATTGCACAAAGTGAAAATACTCAAGGGTTTTATGCACGTTTGGTGGAGCGTATTACCTTTCCTATACATTCTGCGAGTGGAGGCATAGTAGGTTTTGGGGGCAGAACGATTACCAATCATCCTGCAAAGTATATTAACTCCCCACAAACAAAACTTTTTAACAAATCACGTTTACTCTATGGGTATCATTTGGCAAAAGAGAGTATTTACAAAAATAAAAAGCTCATTGTTTGTGAAGGCTACTTAGATGTAGTGATGTTTCATCAAGCGGGCTTTACAGAAGCTGTTGCAGGTATGGGAACAGCACTCACCACAGAACATTTGCCTATGCTTCGCAAAGGTGAACCTAAAATTACTTTAGCCTATGATGGAGACAAGGCAGGGATAGCCGCGGCATTAAAAGCTGCAGATATGCTAAGTAAAGCAGGCTTTGATGGAGGTGTTGTACTTTTTCCTGATGGGCAAGACCCTGCAGACCTTATAGCCAAGGGGCAAAGTGAAAAAGTAGCAGCACTATTACGTGATGCAAAACCTTTTATACCTTTTGTCATAGAAAAAATATGTGAAGGGTATGACTTGAATGACCCTAGAGCAAAAGAAGCAGCTTTTGGGGCAGTAAAACAGTTTTTAGAGGGGCTTAGTCAGATTATAAAAGATGCCTACATACCTTTAGCATCTACAGTGCTAGGTGTGTCACCTGCACTCTTTGGAAAACAAGCCAATGTAGCAAAAGCAAGAGATAACTTTTCTGAACGTAGGGACGATGTAGCCCAGTTAGGCATTTTGAAAACACTTATAGAAAAACCAGAACTCATAGACATGGTTTTGAATGTTGTAGATGTAAGTATGTTTGGACAGTATGCAGCACTTTTTTCTGCACTTTTAGAAGGGCAAAAAGAACATCCTCAGCTGGTTGGACTGTCAGTTGATGAGACATTTCAAGTCATGGATGAGGAAGAACTTAAAAATGTTTTACAGAATTTTCTCATAAAGCATTACGATATGAAGCTCAAAAATGTGGTCTCAGATACAAGTATACCTTTTGCTAAAAAAAGTTTTCTTATTCGTAAGATAAAGACAGATATAATACCTAAACTCAAACGTGGTGAATTGGTTACGTTTGATATGAATTTAATCTAAAGGAAAGACAATGGCAACAGCATCAGCAAGACATATACTCGTAAATGATGAGGCACTCTGTAACGAACTAAAAACAAAGATAAACGCAGGTGAAATCACCTTTGAACAAGCAGCCAAAGACAACTCAACTTGTCCATCGGGTAAAGATGGTGGAGCGTTAGGAAGTTTTGGTCAAGGTCAGATGGTTCCAGAGTTTGATAAAGTAGTGTTTAATGATGAGGTAGGTGTAGTACATGGCCCTGTGCAAACACAGTTTGGGTATCATTTACTAGAAATCACAGAACGTTCATAACTTCGACAAGCTCAGTTACCGTAAGGTATAATCTGAGCTGTCATATTTTCTATATAATCTCAGGGGAATTAGCTCAGCTGGGAGAGCGCTTCGCTGGCAGCGAAGAGGTCGACGGTTCGAGCCCGTTATTCTCCACCACTTCATTACTTAACATTTATCTATCATTAGAGCGAATTTAGATAGGCCTTTGCATCATGCAGATTAAGGTAATAACGTAAATTTTTCACTCTTTTGTTATCAATCCATGAACTTATAAGATGATATTTAAATGTATTTTCTTCAAGTAAACTAAACACTTTAGTATTTAACAATCCTTTTTGGTATAAAAATAATTTATTATCTTCTACTTTATAAAGGGCAGACATAGGAGGTACTTTACCCAAAATAGGCGTATACGTTACATTTGAATCAGTAAAGGTTACCTTGAGTAAAAACTTATTATTTTTCCCTGGTTTTAGTACAGGAGAAAGATAAAAGGCATGATTGCGTAAAGATGTGTAAAAATCATTTTTTTCTTTGGTGCTATTCTTTTCTTTCGTTACTTTTTTAGGTAACTTCACTGGCTTTTTGACTACCTTCACAGGAGGGGTAAACGTCTCAATAAAGGCATCAGAAAAAACTTTTTTATAGCTTGGCAAAAGTTTTGTCAATAGCTTTTTATCTTTTGTCAATAGTGTTTTTACATGGTATTTAGCATCGTTTTCTTCAATTACAATGGTCTTACGTAGTGCTGGGAGAAACTTAGACAATTCTTCATTGAGAGCCTTTTTATCCATATAAGTAGCAAGTTCTACAGTGTAAAGTGTAGAAGCAACGGTAGAAAGGGGTAATAACAATAGCAAAGCAAAGAAAAATGTACGAATCATAGAAGAGCTCTTTTTTAGGGTATTATAGTAAAATTTAGAATGATTGTAAAATGATACAGTTAAAAACTATTTGTTGGTGACCCCTAGGAGAATTGAACTCCTGTAACATGGATGAAAACCATGGATCCTAACCGCTAGACGAAGGGGCCAACATTTTAAAAATAACAAGCTGTAAGTGGTGACCCCTAGGAGAATTGAACTCCTGTAACATGGATGAAAACCATGGATCCTAACCGCTAGACGAAGGGGCCATTTGCAACTTGTGGACGCAATTTTACTCATTGGGTGCTTAAATCACTCTTAAAATAGTGTATACTTTAGCAAAAAATAAGGAAATAAATAAAATGATACGATATAGAAAATTTCTGTGCTTATTTTTTGGGCTTATCTTGCTCAATAGCTGTACTACAAAGGAGTACGAGAAACAAGAAAGTGTATTTATAAGTTTTAAAACACCTACTTTTAAGTATGCAGATTTAGGGTTTATGTATCAAAATAATGATGAGATGAAAGTAGAAATATACGGAAGTGGAAAAGCATTAATGACATTGGAAATTTCAAGTGAAAATGTGTGTATGAGTTTTTTAAAATGTATGAGTAAAAAACATTTTAATGAGAAGGTACTCAGCGCGACATACCCTGACGTTATTATTGGTAATATTTTTAGAGGAAAACCAATTTTTAATGCAAAAGGATTGATGAAAAAACGTAACGGCTTTACCCAAAATATAGTCGAACAAAATAAATACAATATTCACTACAGTGTTTTAAATAAAGAAATTATTTTTCATGATAGAATCAATAATATATCAATTAAAGTGAAGAGGATGGGGTCATGAAATTTGTAGGAGCACATGTAAGTGCTAGCGGAGGAGTAGACAATGCACCACTAAATGCTATGGCTATAGGAGCAAAAGCTTTTGCTCTGTTCACCAAAAATCAAAGACAGTGGGTAGCCAAATCATTAGAAACAAAAACCATCGATGCTTTTCATAAAAATCTTGAAGCATCAGGCATTTTACCTAAGCATATACTCCCTCATGACTCCTACCTTATAAACCTTGGACACCCAGAAGTAGAAAAGCTTGAAAAATCAAGAGAGGCTTTTATAGATGAACTGGAGCGATGTCGTATATTAGGACTTGATAAGCTCAATTTTCACCCTGGTTCGCACTTGGTTAAAATCCCTAAAAAAGACCCTGAATATATAGATAAATTGATGCATGCAGAGTTACATTGCCTTGATGTGATAGCCGAGTCGATGAATAGAGCTATAGAAGCTACCAAAGATTCAAATGTGAAATTAATTATTGAAAATACTGCAGGACAAGGCTCAAACCTAGGATATAAGTTTGAACACTTAGCACATATTATAGATAAAATAGAAGATAAAAGTAGGGTAGGCGTATGTATTGATACCTGCCATATGTTTACAGCAGGATATGATATACGTACACGAGAAGTGTACGATAAAACATGGCATAGTTTTGATACCATTGTAGGACGTGAATATCTTATGGGGATGCATATCAATGACTCCAAACCACCCCTTGGCTCAAGGGTAGATAGACATGCATCATTAGGACAAGGTGAAATTGGTTGGGATGCATTTAAATTTATAATGAATGACTCACGTATGGATGATATACCGCTTATCTTGGAAACCATTGATGAATCCATTTGGGCAGAGGAGATTAAAGCGTTGTATGCTTTTACACAAGAGTAAAATTTAAATAGGAGGAGTTAATGATGAGAAAAGTAGTAAAAGGTTTGGCATTAAGTGTTGTTGCATCAGCAGTAGTTGTAGCAGGAGGATATAAGATTCCTGAACAATCATTGAATTCTATGGGTTTAGGTGCTGCTTATGTTGCACATACTATGGGGGCAGATACAGCATACTATAACCCCGCAAACATGGTATTTATGGAAGACAAGCACTATGTTGCAGGGGCATTAACCCTCGCCCGCCTTCCTGAAACAAAGTATAGTTTGATGGCTCCATACTCAGGACATTCTGAAACAGAAAACATACTTATTCCAAACTTTCATTATGTAGGAGATGCTATAGGTGATTTTAGATGGGGTGTGAGTATGGTTGCACCTGGAGGACTGACAAAACGTTGGGAAACAGCATTTCAAAAAGCAACAGCCGAAGAGTTTACATTAAAGATTATTGAGTTAAATCCGTCTATTGTCTACAAAGTTACAGATAACTTTTCTGTGGGTGCTGGAGTGAGAATTATTTATAGTGAAGGTATTGTCAAAAGTGATAGTTCTTTAACTGGTGGAGCGGTAGTTGCAAAACGTGATATGAAAGGTGACACTATTGCTTTTGGCTACAACTTGGCATTGGCATACAGACCAACAACGGACATTAATGTGGCATTGACATATCGTTCAAATATAGATTTAGAAGAAGAAGGTGATGCTAAACTTTTTGTAAATGCCATAAATCCAGCAGCAAATTTTTATGATGGAGATGCAAGTGTGACAGTGCCTCTTCCTGCGGCATTAAATTTTGCTGTTTCAAAAACATGGAATAATACTTTTACCTTAGAGTTTAACTATGAAAGAACTTTTTGGTCGACCTATGAAGCACTAGATTTTCAATATAGTGCAGCACTTCCTGCTTTTGATGCTCCCTTAGCTAGAAACTGGAATGATACCAATACATTTAGACTAGGAGCAACCGTAAAAATGGATAATAAGTTGACAGCAATGTTCGGATTTGCCATTGATGAAACCCCTGTACCAGTAGAGACTATAGGGTTTGAATTACCAGATTCTGATGCAAAAATATTTTCTATGGGGCTTCGTTATCAGCAAACCCAAAACCTTTCTTGGGGTGCAGCATTTTTGTATGATAGTAAAGAAGCATTAACTCTTAAACGAGGAGCACATGAAGATCAAAGCCCTACAAATTTGTTAAATCAGGGAGGAACATTTACTGGTGGCGGAGCATTCCTTACTACAGTAGGTGTTGAGTACGAATTTTAAGATGAAATATACGTTTAACACTTTTTACGAGCTTATAGCATATCAAGGTAAGAAACGTAAAAATAAAGTAGCACTTTTTGTTGATGATACAAAAATTACCTATGGTAACATCTTGGAAAATGCAGATAAACTTGCGGTATATTTGAGCAATAATGGTGTAAAAGAGGGTGATAAAGTAGCACTTTTTTTACGTAATTCTCCTGAGTTTATTTACAGTATATTTGCTGTATCTAAATTAGGTGCAGTCCTTGTACCAATCAATACCTTTTTAAAAGAAGAAGAGCTTAGTTATATTTTAGAGAACTCTGAAAGTACATTTCTTATAGCATCAGACATACATAAAAAAGTTGTGAATGCTAGTCTTGCTTCTACGCTATGTCATAATATATTATGGGAAGGTGTAGAGGCTGATAACCTAGAAAAAGGTTTTCAAGCACATTTTGGGGAAGTGATGCGAGTGAGTGACACTATAGATGCTATTGAAAAAACTTTGGATGATATAGCTTTATTGATCTATACCTCTGGTACTACTGGTAAACCAAAAGGTGCGATGCTTTCAAATAAAAATGTTCTTTCTAACACAGAGTCAGGGAAAAGAACAATTAATGTAAAACCAAAAGACAGAGCCATTGTATTTTTACCTATGTTTCACTCTTTTACTTTTTCTATAGGTGTTATGCTTCCACTATATGTAGGGGCAAGTATAGTCATCATAAAGTCTATACAGCCATTTTCAAATATCTTTAAACAAACGCTGACAAAACGAGTGACTCTCTTTTTTGGTATACCTGATGTGTATAATGCTTTGGCTAAAGCAAAGTTACCATGGTGCTTTATGTGGTTTAATAGTGTAAGAGCCTTTATATCTGGAGCTGCGGCACTTCAGCCAAAAACACTTGATGCTATGGCAAAGAAGTTTAAAAGAGCAACTTTACTTGAAGGGTATGGTTTAAGTGAAGCAAGTCCAGCTGTGTGTATGAATACCTTTAAAAAACAAAAGGCGGGTTCAGTAGGTACTTCACTTTATGGGTATGAAATGAAAATTGTAGATGAAGATATGACTGAAGTGCCTCGAGGGGGAATTGGTGATATTATTGTCAATGGTGACAACGTGATGCATGGATACCTGAATTTACCTGAAGCTACCCAAGAAACGCTTGTGAATGGTTGGCTACTTACAGGTGACGTAGGATATATGGATGATGAAGGTTTTTTATTTATAGTAGACAGGAAAAAAGACCTTATCATTTCAAAAGGTATCAATATATATCCTCGTGAGATAGAAGAGGTCGTAGATGGGTTTGCTGGGGTAGGTCTGTCTGCAGTTGTTGGGGTATTTGACGAGAAGAGTGGGGAAGCTCCTGTAGTCTACATAGAGTTAGCAGGAGATGCACAGCACTTAGATGAAATGGCTTTAAAAAAATATATGAAAGAACATCTTGCAAATTATAAAATACCAAAACAAATTCATATCATAGATGCATTACCAAAAAATGCTACGGGAAAAATTTTGAAGCGTGTACTTAAAGATAAATTGAAGAGGGATGTACTTGTCTAGGTACTTACGATGAAAGCTATTGTCAATGGAAAACTTATTGTTGGTGATGAGATAATAGAAGGAAAAGTCATCTATTTTGACAATAAAATTGTAAAAATAGATGACAAAATAGATGACAATAACTTGGAAGTCATTGATGCTAAAAACAACTATGTAAGTGCAGGGTTTATTGATATACATATACATGGTTCAGGTGGTGCAGATGTGATGGATGCCACACCTGAAGCGTTAGAAACACTTTCTACTACCCTTGTGCAAACAGGGACTACTTCATTCTTGGCAACAACTATGACAATGTCATCTCAAGAGATTGACAAGGCGTTACACACTGTTCAGAAATATGCTACATCTGTAACGGGAGCAAATATTTTAGGCGTACATCTTGAAGGCCCTTTTATAAATGTAAAAAAACATGGGGCACAAGACAAGTCACATATACAGCCTCCAAATTTTAACCTTATAGAAAACTATATGGATATAGTGAAAATGATTACCCTTGCCCCAGAGCTTGAAGAGAGTGAAAAATTCATTAAGTTTATAGTGAAAGAATACCCTCATATTGTCTTAAGCATAGGACATTCTGATGCAATCTATGAAGAAAGTAAAGAGAGTTTTTCATGGGGAGTTTCACATGTTACGCACCTGTTTAATGCGATGAACCCCTATCATCATAGAAAACCAGGGATAGTGGGAGCTGTTTTTGACTCAGCTGTTACCTGTGACATCATCGCAGACCTTGTGCATACACATCCCTCGGTACTTGACCTTGTGCAAAAAAATAAAAAAGACAAACTCATTCTCATCACCGATGCTATGCGTGCTGGGTGTATGAAATGTGGTACGTATGATTTAGGTGGACGTCAGGTCGAAGTTGCAGAAGGAAAAGCTCTTTTAGATGACGGAACCTTAGCAGGTTCAGTTCTTAAAATGAATGAAGCCTTACTAAATATGAAAAAACATACATCGATGCATTTTATAGATATAGTTAAAGCAGTGACTATGACGCCAGCAAAAAAACTAGGTATATCAAAAGGGATGCTAAAACATGGGTATGATGCAGATATAGTGATATTTGATAAAAATTTTAGTATCATAACAACAATAGTCAATGGCGAAGAGAAGTATAAAAAGCATAAAAGGTAAAAAATGTTTGGATTTTTAAAACGTAAAGTACGAGTGGTAAAATCACCTGTTGATGGTCAAATAGTTGCACTTGAGTCTGTGGAAGATGAAGTATTTTCGCAAAAAATGGCAGGAGATGGTGTAGCCATTATTCCTGTATCAAATATTTTTACAGCACCGATTGATGGTGTTGTAAGTAAAATTTTCTCAACCAACCACGCATTCTCTATAAAAAGTTCAAAAGATTTAGAAGTCATGGTACACATAGGGCTTGACACAGTTTCATTAGAGGGAAAAGGGTTTGAACGTCTTGTCAATGAAGGTGCTGCAGTTAAAGCAGGAGATGAGATCATAAGAGTGGATTTGCAGTACATACGTGAACATGCTAAAGACATTGTAACACCCATTATAATATCAGATGACAGCGATGTAAAAGACATAGAAAAAACATATACTATAGTAAAAAGTCAAGATGTAATTATGGAGGTAAACTAATGCCAAAAAGTGACAATATATATTATTATGTAGCGTATGCAGTAATATTAGTAGCATTTTTTATTGTGATGAAAATGCCAAAAAAGAAAAAATAACATAAAAGAGTAATATTTCCTTAATATTACTCTTGTATACTGTATTATGATGAAAATATTATTACTAGAAGATGATCGTATATTGTGTGAGAGCCTTAAAGAGTTTTTAGAGCTTGAGGGCTATGGTGTAGATGTTGCCCATAGAGGACCAGATGTGTTTGATTTGACTTTTAAACACAGTTATGATCTTTATATATTAGATGTAAATGTGCCAGATATTGATGGGTTTGATGTACTCACCTCCTTAAAAGAATCAGGCGATAAAACACCAGCCATATATATTACGGCATTAACAGATATTAACTCCATTTCAAAAGGATTTGAAATTGGGGCAGATGACTATATAAAAAAGCCATTTGATCCTGAGGAATTGGTGATACGGATTAAACGTAAATACCAAAAAGACAATACTCTTATTCGATTGAATGACATAGCATACAATCCGCTTACTCGAGAATTGAAAAAGGATGGGCATACTATAGGTTTAGGAGAAGTCCAACAAAACATTTTTCATACGCTTATGGTAGAGCAAAATAAAATAGTGGACAGTTACACACTTATGGACTTTCTTGAACAACCAAGCCCTAACGCATTACGTGTGAATCTAGCAAAATTAAAAAATAAACTAGGCATAGAGATAAAAAATATACGTGCCCAAGGGTATATGATTGAAAACCTATGAGATAGAATCTTTTCTCAAAAGTTTTTTAATATTTTTAATACTTTTAGAAGTTTTGTTAGCCATTAATTTTTGGAATGAATACCAGATAAAGAAAGTTGAAATAGATGAAAAAATTCATACAAAGATGAAGCTATGTGCCTTTACTACAGAATGTAAAGGGTTTAAAACTGATTTTGTAGATAATAAAGAGGATAAAGAGGAAAATATACTCTATAAAGATGGTGACTTTTATGGGTATTTTAAGGTGCCAACTGCAGAAAAATACTTAATGAAAATTGTATACCCTTATAACAGATATTTGGAAGGATTAGAAAGGTTAGAAAATAAACTTTTCAAAAAGTTTTTACTTTACTCTATCTTAGCAGCATTGGTTTCCTTGTTGTTCTCTATTTATGCACTTTTGCCATTACGAAATGCATTACGTATAAATGAAGAGTTTGTGAAGGATATTTTACATGATTTCAATACACCCATTAGTTCTATGTTTATTAATTTAAAAATTTTCAAAAGAGAAATTGGAGACAACTCCAAAATACAAAGACTTGAAAATAATATTCAAAATATCCTTTCTTTACAAGATAATCTACGTGTTTTTCTTAAAGGTGTACCTACACAATCAGAAAAATTTTCTCTAAAAGAAATGATAGAAGATCAGGTGAATTATTTTGAAGTACTTTACCCAGATGTAAACTATAAAATTAAAATAGATAATACCCAGTTAACAACTAATAAAGATGCATTTAAAAGGGTTATGGACAATTTATTAAGTAATGCTGGAAAGTATAACGTTGCTGATGGAGAGGTAGCGATTATATTGGAAGGTAAAGACTTATTGGTACAAGATACAGGCAAAGGGATAAAACGTCCATCTAAGGTATTTGAACGTTATTATAAGGAACAAGATAGAGGTATAGGCATAGGCTTGCATATTGTCAAAAAATTATGTGATGAATTACGAATAGGTATAAAGATACAAAGTAAAGAAGAAAAAGGAACTACAATTAGTTTAGACCTGACTAAGATTATAGTATAGATAACGCAGGTTACTTTTGCTTTTCTCTCATAAGTGAAAGTATACGCTGTTTAAATTTTGGTTTATGATTACGTTTATATGCAGCGATAAGTTCTTCAAGTGTACCTGTTTTTAGCAACTTCTCTTCTTTCATACTTTTTTCACGTTGTTTTAATGCCACATACCTTGATGCGGAAAGTGCTGTTTTGGTTGTTCTTTTTGAAAGATAGCTACGCAGTTCATGTGCAGGAGCCTTATGAAGATAATAGTTATAAGGGACTACAAGCGTTGGCTTTTCTTTTATGACCTTTTTGACTACTATTTTTTCTTTTTCTTCCGCGTCTTCCGTTGTATTTGTATGAAAGTCATACCATGAGGAACTGCTTTTGTTTTTTAATGTTTCTTTTTGGCTTTGCTTCTCTTGAATACTTTTCTCATTGACTTCTGTTTTAGCATTTGTATTTTGCGTTGTTTTTTTAGTAGGGACAAACCCCTTAAGTTGTAGTTTATTCGCAATAATATTGAGTGCTACTTGTTGTTTTTTGTATTTTGCCTTTTTTTCGTAATACTTGTAATATCCTAATATCAATGATTTGGGTAAGATGGTTTTTATATTTTTGATAGTATTCGCGTTATATGTTCGAATAGACATTTTATAAAGTCTTAGAAGACGTGTATAGTCTTTTACATCAAATAAAAGTGTTTTTATGCCTTTGTATCGTTGATGAGATACAGTGACAAGAAAACCCTTTGTAGCGGGATTAATAAGTGGTCTATATCCTAGCGATTTAAAATGATTTAAGGCATAGGCATATTTTTCTCCTCGAAAAGTCATAAGCGTATAAATTTTTTCTTTAGGGTTAGAAAGTGTATACAAAAAGAAAGTGTTTCTACGTTGTACGAGTACTGCCAATGCATTATTCTTCGTATGGTAGAGATAGAGATATTTATTATTGTTTTTTATTATTTTGAGAGTACTACGAGAAAGAAAAGCCCTGTGTTGACGCATATATGGAGTATATGTAACAACGGCGACTTTATCAATTTCACTAGGGGAGAATGGATTATTGAAAGTACATCCCTGTAGCAAAAAAAGAAATAAAAATGCTATTGTTTTTCTCATTAAATGTAACCCTAATTTTTTAATCTAAGTATATCGCGTATTGGTTAATAGTTAACTAATACTTGCATAGATAGTGTCATTTTATTTGTAAATGATTTTTTATTTTTTCAGCGATACTCTCAGCTTTGGTACCTAATACGATTTGTATAGATTCACTATTGGGGCGAATCACACCTTTCGCACCTAAGGCAAGGAAGGAATCATCTTTTAGCTGAGTACTATCTTTAACATACATCCGTAGCCGTGTAATGCATGCATCAGTTTCTATAATATTGTCTTTTCCTCCTAGTGCTTCAATAAATACCTGTGTAACATCGTCTGTCTGTAGAGCGTTGTCTTCTGTAGGCTCCTCAAATATTTTAAGTTTAAAAAGTTTAATGACATAGTATGAACTCACAAAATAAATAAGTGAAAAAACAGCACCCAAAGGCAGAATTAGCAAAGGATTGGTAGAAAGCTTATAGTTGATGACATAGTCAATAAAGCCTGCAGAGAAACCAAACCCTGCATGTATGTCCAGCATTTGGGCAGAGGCTAAGGCAAGTCCCGTTAAAAGAGCATGAAGCACAAAAAGAAGTGGTGCCACAAAAAGAAATAAAAACTCTAAAGGTTCTGTAATACCTGTTAAAAAAGAGGTAAATGCAACACCTGCTAAAATAGCACCTGCTTTTTTACGGTACCATTTGGGAGTATTGAGGTAGATAGCAAATGCCATAGCAGGTAGCCCAAACATCATGACTACATAAAAACCTGACATATATACACCAGCTGTTTTGTCTCCAGCAAAGAAGCGATGCAAATCCCCATTGGCTACTACTTCTACACCATCTTTTATATGCGTATATTCACCCAGTTGGAACCAAAATACGGAGTTGAGTATATGGTGCAAACCTAAAGGGATAAGAAGGCGGTTAAGGGTACCATAGATAAAGGTTCCTACTTCATTGAGCCCTATAATGGCATTGGAGAATGCATCTATACCAGACTGTGCAAAGTGCCAAAAATATCCTGCCATTACTCCAACCCCTATGGCAGATATGGCAGTGATGATAGGCACAAACCTTTTCCCTCCAAAGAATCCAAGAAACTCTGGTAGCTTGATGTCATGATAACGGTTATATAGAGACCCAGCGAGTACCCCAATGATGATACCCACAAAGACACCCATATTGACATCTTTGTCAATACTTACGTAAACAGCTTTAGCTATGAGCACCCCTATAGCACCTGCTAATGCGGCTGCACCATCATTGTTCTTAGCAAGACCGTAAGCAATACCTATACCAAAGAGTAAGTCAAGGTTAGAAAAAACAGCATCCCCAGCAGATTTCATAATGAGGGCTATCTGCCCATCAAAGATGTCTCCATACCCTAAACGTAAAAGTAATGCAGCTATAGGAAGTACAGCGATAGGGGTCATTAGGGCTTTGCCTATT
>Ga0256840_1000312_pt1 | contig 49470 bp, 48 predicted proteins | sample 355202metaG_FD_185969 | JGI IMG/M metagenome (GOLD analysis project Ga0256840, IMG submission 185969) | Hydrothermal vent microbial communities from Mid Atlantic Ridge, Atlantic Ocean - 355-202 | ecosystem: Environmental > Aquatic > Marine > Hydrothermal vents | place: Atlantic Ocean: Mid...
CACACTGCAACCGGCATAGCTGTTGGGAAAAAACTCAGAGATCCCAATGTTCCTCTAGTTTGCCTTGCAACCGCACATCCTGCCAAATTTGGTGATGCTGTGAAACAAGCAATCGGTCTGGCTCCACCCCTTCCACCTGCCTTTGTCGGACTGGAAACTCAGGAAAAGAGAGTTATAACCATTTCTGCAGACAGAGAGTTGATCAAAAACTACATCTCAGCAAATTCTATCTAAAATTGTCATGTTTTAGTTGCAATCGTACTGATCCCTGTTAGTATCTCTAATTAGAATTTCAGCCTTCATCGTGAAGGTTGGACTCTTCTTTGGATAAATATCGACAACAGGAGGACAAAATGGGGGCAATTTCTTCAGACAAAGCAGTAGAACTGGTTCAAAGTTATGGTTTACCAATCGTTTGGGCTATCATCGTTTTTATTGTTGGACGTATTGTAGCGGGCATAATTACAAATGTCGTCACAAAAATGATGAACAAAAGCAATATTGATGAGACTCTGGTCAAGTTCACCAGAACCCTCATCTACACGACATTAATGATTTTTGTTATTCTGGCAGCGCTTGGAAAACTGGGCATTGAGACAACCTCTTTTGCAGCAATTCTAGCGGCAGCAGGTTTAGCCATCGGCCTTTCATTGCAGGGAACCCTGGGAAACTTTGCTGCCGGATTCATGTTGATTTTATTCCGTCCCTTCAAGGTCGGTGATTTTGTTGAAGCGGGTGGTGTCTCTGGTGTTATTGAAGAAATTCAGATTTTCAGTACAAAAATGAGATCCGGTGACAACAAGGAAATCACTGTTCCCAATGGTCAGGTTATTGGTCGCACGATCACCAACTATTCAGCCAAGGAAACCCGCCGGGTCGATCTGGTCATTGGCGTTGGCTACGATGATGATTTAAAGAAGGTCCGGTCAGTCCTTGAAGATATCCTCGCTAAGGATGAGCGAGTTTTAAAAGATCCAGAACCAACGATTGGTGTTTCAGAACTTGCAGACAGCAGTGTCAACTTTGTCGTCCGCCCATGGGTTAAGAGTGGTGACTATTGGCCGGTTTTATTTGAAACCCTGGAAACGGTCAAAATACGCTTTGACGCTGAAGGGATTTCTATTCCCTACCCACAGCAAGATTTGCATATTGTTAAGGAAGAATCTGCAGCCTGACCCTTTCAAGAAAAAAGCCTCCGGGAAATTCCGGAGGCTTTTTATGTATTTACGACTCGATGGCCAAGTAAAAAATTCGGCATGTAAGGCTTGGTGTTTTCCCCGGGGTAAAGACATCCATCGGTATATCGAGATCCTGAAAAAGTACCATAATGCAGCTGGCCGGATATTTTACGACGCCAAAATTAGCAATCAAAATACAGAGCAAACTCTTCGGGACAAGGGCGCATCCGCACTGGATCAATTTCAGCCTCACGCTTGTAACTAACCCACATATCAATAACATCTTCGGTAAAGACATCGCCTTTGAGCAAGAAGGCATAATCTTTTTCCAAATTATCCAAGGCGTCTTCAAGGGACGTTGCAACTGTCGGAATATTTTTTAGTTCCTCTGGTGATAAACCATAGATATCCTTATCAAGAGGTTGACCCGGATCAATCTTGTTCTCAATACCATCCAACCCTGCCATCATTTGAGCAGCAAAGGCCATGTAGCCATTGGCGGAAGCATCAGGGGTACGGTATTCAATCCGCCTGCCATTGTCACTGCTGGCAACTGGAATCCGCAGCGATGCAGAACGATTGCGGTTGGAATATGCCAGATTAATTGGCGCTTCAAAACCTGGAACCAAACGCTTATAGGAGTTGGTTGTCGGGTTAGTAAAAGCACATAGCGCTTTAGCGTGCTTGATGATACCACCGATGTAGTACATTGCAGTTTTAGACAATCCACCATAACCGTCACCAGCGAACAAATTTTTGCCATTTTTCCAAAGAGACTGATGACAATGCATCCCGGAACCATTGTCGTTAAATATTGGTTTAGGCATAAAAGTAACTGTTTTTCCGTTGCGGCGAGCGACATTCTTAACAATATACTTGAACCATTTAAGGGTGTCTCCCATCATCAGCAGAGAATTAAACCTGATGCCAATTTCATTTTGACCACCAGTAGAAACTTCGTGGTGGACGACCTCAACGACAATATCGACACTTTTTAACACCTGTACGATTTCGTTACGAAGATCGACATGTGAGTCCGTGGGGGCACAAGGGAAGTAACCTTCTTTGTGGCGTGGTTTGTAACCAAGGTTCGGGAATTCCTCACGCCCGGTATTCCAGGCACCCTCAATTGAATCAACCGAATAAAATGATTCATTGGCACTGGAAGCATAACGGACATCATCAAAAACAAAGAATTCCGCTTCGGGACCAAAGTAAGCAGTATCAGCAATCCCGGTAGACTTCAGATAGGCTTCTGCTTTTTTAGCAATAAAACGGGGATCACGACTGTAACCTTCACGGGTAATCGGATCCATAATGTCGCAGATAAGGCTTAAAGTTGTAACCTGAATAAATGGATCAATTTTAGCGGTTGCTGGGTCAGGAACCAAGAGCATGTCAGAATTGTGGATTGGTTGCCAGCCGCGGATTGAAGAACCGTCAAAACCTATTCCATCCTCAAAGGTATCTTCACTAAACTGATCAATCGGGGCACTGAAATGCTGCCAGATACCGATAAAATCCAAGAACTTGAAATCAACCATCTGACAACTATTCTCTTCTGCAAACTTGATTACATCACTTGGGGTCATCTTTGCTTTCTCCTTTAACAGTTTAAAATTATCATTAGAAAATTAATTAAAACAGCGGAAACGAGCTTCTTTAAATAGCGTCTTCACCACGTTCTCCAGTACGAATCCGCACAACTTCATCAATTGGAGTCACAAATATTTTACCATCACCGATACGACCGGTCTTTGCTGCTTCGGCAATTGTATCAACAACTTTAGAGACCATCTCGTCAGAAACAATAATCTCCATCTTAATTTTTGGAATAAAATCCACAACATATTCAGCACCACGATAGAGTTCAGTATGCCCTTTTTGGCGACCAAATCCTTTAACTTCGCTGACAGTAATCCCCTGGATACCAATTTCATTCAGCGCCTCTTTCACTTCATCGAGTTTAAATGGCTTGATGATCGCTTCAATTTTCCGCATTGACAAATTCCTCCTCTTTCAACTTTAAGATTAAATCTCTTTTGCGTTATTCAACAGGATATTAGCAAAGAGTAAGCCAGAACTGAACAACTACACACTGAAAGTGTATAGGTTTGGGCTGGACTGAAAGTCCCTTTACAAACAAAGTAAAGATCCGTATTAGTCGTCATCCTCGCGAATGCGGGGATCCACGCCTCACAGAAGCGCTGGATTCCCGCCTGCGCGGGACTGACAGAATTGAGTAGTAACTGAAAATCTTGGGCTAAAGTCCATAGTTTACACTAGCATGACGGAACAATAAAAAGTTTCACATTGTTAATAGTAACAGTAAATCGCTATCTATACATACTTTTTATAAACCGGGTCAGACTGGGTGCACAAAAGAAGGTCAAACTGATTTAAAATTGCACAAAAAAACGGCACTAATATTTTTGAAAACGGTATTGAAGCAGACTGACACTCTCACAGTGGTGGGTCTGTGGAAACATATCAAAAGGCTGACTGGAGAGCAAATCGTAGCCACCTGTGATCAATATATTTAAATCACGAGCCAGAGTTTGTGGATCACATGAAACATAGAGAACCGTATTAACAGGTTTTTCTAGCAACTCATGCATTGTAACAACAGCACCACTGCGTGGAGGATCAAGGATCAGCAAGTCGATAGGTTGTTGTTGCAGAAAAAAGCTCAAAGCCCCTTCTGCAGATTTTTTATAAAAATCAACATTTTCAATTTTATTCCGATGTTTATTCTTACGCGCCATTTCAATCGAAATAGCAGATTCTTCAATACCGATCACGTATTTTGCTTGCCGAGCCACAGGAAAAGAAAAATTTCCCATTCCACAGTAGAGATCGAGTACCTGCTCATGACCAGTCAGTTCTGCCAGATTCAGGATTGTTTTGACCAGAGTGCGGTTTTGTTCCAGATTGATCTGGGCGAAACCACCAGCTGCATACTCCAATTCGATTGAGGGATAATCAACTTCTATAGATAAAGCACCATCCCCTTGCACGGTCACCAATTTGTTTTTTGCCCCGGTCTTAATAAACAAATCTGCCGTTATCTTTCTGCCACTAATCAGATCAGCAAAATCGGTCAAGTCACGACCGGAGTAATGGATAATTGCCATGCATTTGCCATTGTCGTCAACAGCAAGATCGATCTGATGAATCTGACTGGCGTAAACCGTAGAATTAATAATGTTGCGCAGTTGTGTTAGAAGCTTATTTAATTCAGGAGCAATGATTGGGCAGTGTTTTATGGAGACAACAAAGTGGCTTTTAGGTCGATAAAAACCGGTAACAAACCCGGCAGCAGAATTGTAACATTTAACCTGCACCCGACTACGATAATTCCACTCATCCTCGGCAGGAACAATCGCTGATATTTTATCCGGATCGATACCACACTGTCGACTCAGAGATTCACGAAAAAGGGACTCTTTGCACCGCAACTGTTCCGGGTAAGAAAGGTGTTGCCATTGGCAACCACCACAATCTCCAGCAACCAGGCATGGCGACTGCCGCCGCACTGGAGACGGTTGGATAATTTCACTGATTTCAGCTTCCAGAAAATTCTTTTTGACCTTATTTATCCGGCAGGCGACAACATCACCAACTGTCGTATGCGCAATAAAGATAACCCGTCCCTGGTGACGTGCCAAGCCTGCCCCACCGTTTACCATGGTTTCCACAGTCAGCGGTGAGATAATTTCACCAACTTTGTATCGTTCCTTCACAGACAAGATTATCCTTTGGCCTGAGCGGGCAAAAAATGATCTTCCGTAAAATTCAGAGTGGCAAAATAATCAGCGAGGGTCTCTTCCCGGCGGATCAACTCCACCGACCCGTCGGCTCGCAGCAACAACTCTTTGGGACGTAATTTAGCGTTGTATTGGAATCCCATGGCATGACCGTGAGCGCCAGTATCGTGAATCACCAGAATATCGCCTTCATCAATCTTTGGCAGTTCACGCTGAACCGCAAACTTATCATTATTTTCACAGAGCGAGCCGGAGACATCATAAATATGATCTTTTGCAACATTCTCTTTACCGACCACATCTATATGGTGGTAAGCGCCATAAAGGGCAGGTCTCATCAATGCCGACATGCAGGCATCGACACCAATATAGTTACGATAAATATCTTTATGATTGATTGCAGACGTGACCAGGACTCCGTGTGGCCCAGTCATAAAGCGACCACTTTCCATATACATGCGGGGGACGTAACCATGCTTTTTCTGGAAGGCGCTAAATAATGATTCAATCTCAGCCGCCAGCGAATCAATATCCAGAGGGTCTTGATCCGGCTGGTAGGGAATTCCTAAACCACCACCAATATTGACGAATTCAAACTTAATTCCCAGTTCAGATTCAACCAGTTCGGTAATTTCCAGCAACATTCTGGCAGTTTCAACCATATAATTATAATCGAGTTCATTTGAGGCCACCATGGTATGCAGACCAAACCGTTTTGCACCACGTTGTTGAGCTAAATGATAAGCAGCAACAACCTGTTCATGACTGAGACCATATTTCGCCTCTACCGGATTACCAATAATGACATTACCGGTACGTCGCGGTCCCGGATTATAGCGAAAGCAAATCAGTTCAGGGAACACCGGGACTTTTTCAATCAATGAGATATCGTCAAGATTAAGGACACAGCCCCCCTCTTCTGCTGCAATTTGGAATTCAGTCTGGTCGGTATTATTTGAAGTAAACATAATCTGTTCACCTCTCGCACCAATCTGGCGACTCAAGCTAAGCTCACCGATTGAGCTGCAATCAAAACCAAATCCCATATCGAACATCAATTTGAGAATGGCCGGATTAGGGAGTGCCTTAACAGCGTAGTACTCGCGAAAACCTGCAACTCCAGAAAAAAGTTGCTTAAGGGCTTCTCCCGTTTCACGGATACCCACCTCATCATAAATATGAAAAGGGGTTCCATAATGTTCAACTAACTGTTCTGTAATGGGGAAAAGACGACCTTTAAAACTCTGTGACATCGGCATATAGTTGCTCCTAAATTATGAGGATAAGCGGTTTAAATCTATTTTTCTGGTTTCTTTAATTGTATTCAGGACAATACTGGTTTTGGTCTGTTGCACCCCGTCCAGAGAACATATCTCCTCGGCAAGGACTCGACCTAACTCAGCATTATCAGCAACCCGCAACTTCAGCAAATAACCATCTTCTCCTGCAACTTGATGGATGTCCTGCACTCCAGTTACTCTTGATAAATCCTCGGCCAGATTAACTCGACAGGAAGACAGTAGCGTTACGTGCACAAAGGCCATTAATCCCTGGTTAAAAGGTTGCGGGTTCAAACGAACTTCATACCCTTCAATAATGCCACGATCTTCGAGTTTACGAATCCGCTCCAAAACCGCCGAAGGAGCCATGCCAACTTGCCGAGCAACTTCAGCATTGGGAATTCGTGCCTTCTCCTGAAGTATCTGCAGTATTTTATAGTCAACATCGTCGATCATTCTCTTTATATCCATAACAGGAGAATATCATTCATATTGAGGCAAATGTCAACCTATAGTGTCATGTTTTATATTTTAGTGCGGTTAGAGTCAATAAAATGAATAGAGGGATGGAGGGCGGCAAACAATTTAGAGAGGAAATTGGACTGTCAGAGGTAATTATGCACCACCTAGAACTTTAGAAATCAGATAACCAGAGTAACCTAGATAAATAGTCAACAGCAGCAAACCGTCCACACGTGAAAGTTGTTTTTGCCCACCATCGCCAACTCGCGCCAGAAACAGAGCCAGAGTCAACAACCCCATGAGAAGAGAATCACGATAAAGGACTTCAGGACTGATCTCCAATGGGTGGATAGCTCCTGCAATTCCTACGACAGCTAATGTATTGAAAAAATTGGAACCAATGACATTGCCTATTGCCAGATCATGTTCACCCTTACGAATTGCCGCTAAGGTAGAAGCTAATTCCGGTAAAGATGTCCCGATTGCAACAACAGTCAAGCCAATAATAAGATCACTGACACCAAAAGCGCGAGCAATCTCGACGGCACCCCAGACCAACAGTCGTGAACTGATAACCAGGACAACGATTCCAACCACCAACCAGATAATTGCTGATTTCAGTGGCATGGGATCCATCTCCAATTTAACATCCAGATCGGATTTCAAACTATCCTGACGTTGACGTAGCCCCAGCCAGATCCACCACCCCATAACGCTGGCAAATACCAGCAACAGAATCGTGGCATCAACCCGGCTAAGATAGAGATCAAACAGCAGACCAGCCCCCAGCAGTGTCACCAGCAACAAAACTGGCAATTCTTTACGTAATGTCCCGGACTTAATCGTTATTGGGTGGATCAATGCCGTTACCCCGAGGATCAGAGCAATATTAGCAATGTTGGAACCGTATGCGTTTCCAAGCGCCAATCCAGGATTACCCTGGATTGCCGAAATAGCAGAAACAACCATTTCAGGCGCAGATGTTCCAAACCCGATAATCACCATCCCTATCAATAAGGAAGGCATACCGGCATGATAGGCTGTTGCTGCTGCACCCTCGATAAACCGATTGGCACTCCAGACCAGCAGGATCAAACCAATGATCAGAGAAATAGCAGGTAATGTCAGTGACATAAATGACCTGTGATGGTTGAGTGAGTCAAAAAAGTACAGGAGACAGAGTTGAATGGCACTAGTTTAAAGGAACCTGGCAGCAAAACCGGAACTGTCCCCGCATGAGGGCTGTCCCGAGCTTTTGCGGTGCGAACCGCCATATATTTATGGCTTGTAAACTCTTGGGGCAGCACCCGATGGTGCTGGGACAGTCCCGAGACTACGACAAAATTGCTTACACTAGCGCTATTCGGGACAGAATTGAATTCTGTCCCAAAGAAATAGGCCGCCCTGCTTAGTTTGTAACTTGCAACAATAGATCATGACTCCCGAACCGGGTGTCAGCGTCGAGGAGCTCAGCCAAAAACCGGACTGCAAGCCTTTTTTGCCGCCAGTTCTTTTTTTCGCCGATTTTCCAGATATAATTGATCCTGTTCTAGATGACATTTTTTATATTTGAGACCGCTATCACACCAGCAAAGATCGTTCCGCAGTGGCAATATTTCCGGTGGTGCCGGCTCAAGACCTTCTTTTTCTTCATTCTTAAAAAAACGGCTGAACAAACCCATACAAAAACTCCACTATAATAAATCGAGAGACCAGAGGAAATATATAGAAAAATCCTCAGTTAAACAAGAGATCTTTACAACGCACTGTCGCACACTTCACTTTGCACCCATGGACAAAAACAATAAGTATCAGGCCGGACGGTCATAATCCTTTTTTCTCAAACCAGATAAAGCTAGCAACTCCAATCAGGGTGAAAACCACTGCTATCGGCCAGGGTGACAGCCCTAAAACTTGTGGCAAAGTGATCTTTCCATAAGCACCCCAAGTCAGAACAGTTTTCTGCAAAAATGGAAATGCTTCAGCATATAATCCTGCGCCAACCAGCATTCCAAGGATTGCCCAAAAAGCATGCACCCGCCCCTCGGCAAGAGCCCCGACTGAGGTTCCTGGGCAATATCCAGCAATGGCCCAGCCGAGACCAAATAATAGACCACCAATAATAATGGCGCCAAGGTGAGTTGCTTTAACGCTCAGGGCAATCCAACCGAGAGAATAACAGGCATATATTCCAACCATTCCTACAATCACCGCAGTCAGCATAAACTTGATAATGGTCATATCTTTCAGCAACATAAAACCGACCTGTTTTTCAAAACGGAGAACTTCGCCCTTCTGCAGCAAAAAACCAAACAGAATGCCGGTAATCAATCCAATTACTTGTTCCATGATTGTCCTCCAGATCCGTACAGAAACCGAGCTGTCACAATGCCACCAACAAGAAAAAATACCAGCGCCAACAAACCACTGACAGATAGCTGCATATTTCCCGACAAGCCGTGACCACTTGGGCAACCACCCGCCAGCCTGGCTCCAAACAACAAAATCACTCCACCGATAAAAGCACCAATAGCTCTGACCACAGAACTAGATCCAAAGCGTTGTTCCCAAATGGGGGGAACCGACTCAAATTTATGTGTTTTCCCCAGCCGCGCGGAGATTAAAGCGCCGACAAAGATGCCGACTACAAAAAGCATCTGCCAGTCAACTTTGACTTTTTTCTTGGCAAAATAGGTATTTTCAGCAACGTAGTCTGCTGCAATAACCTTTTCAGCATATCCTGCTACCCGAACAAAGGTGGTAGAAGCACCCAGGTATTTTGGTTTATCAATAACAACCGTTGTAACCACGACAGACAGAACAGCTAAAATTCCAACCATAGCCCCGGCAACATACGGGCTCCAGCGTGAGGCGAACAAAGAGAGATTCATGCACGTATCCTTTCAGTTATTTGTCATAAACCTTATTCATTTTTCCATATATACGATTTCCCGCATCAATATAACTGAAAAAGTCATTAAATGCAATAAAAACTCTTCTTATCTGCAATAGCTTGAGGCTCTTGCAAAACCCTTTAAAGTTCAGTGACCATCATTCCCGCGCAGGCGGGAATCCAGAGGTTTCCAGGGCTCATCAAAAAACTGGATCCCTATTTCCACGAGGGTGACGACTTTTGCAAGAGGCTCGCTTAATAGGATTTACGATAAACGGTATGGTGACATTTTGGGCAAGGAGGGATTTTTGCAGTTTTCTTCATCTGGATTTCTTCACCACATTCTTTGCAGGTTAATGTTCCCGGGCTGGTTATCTCCCCGGTTTTATACTCCAGTTGCTGCTCCGTTTTTTTTGCCCAATCGGTTAAAGTTTCAGCAGCGTTCGATAAGATCCGAGAAAAAATACTTTGCGCCCCTGCAGCGACTCGCTTGGGATCGACAGCCTGTTTGACACTGTCCTTCCCTTTGCCTGCACCGTCAAAAGTATGTTGGATATCGCGCTTTACAAATGCTGATACTTTTTCAGCTCGTTCTCTGGTGAAATTCCCTGCAGAGGAGAGTTCATCACCTGCCTTTTTTAATGCCTCATCCAGATTTTTGCGGCCGCTTACCAGTAGTTCCTCTGTGCGTGAAATGATTTTTTCATATAAACTCACATCTTCCTGTTCATTTTTTTTCTGATGACTCTCGGTCATGGCTCTACTCCTTATTGTTTTGGACGAAGAAGACTAGCTCAATATAAGGATACCAGATTATTATGGGGAAGGGATGGGAAAAATGAAAATTAAAGAACCTACGATTTTTTATCTTCACCGGGCAAACACCCTAGAATGAAACCAACCAGTGCACCAAAAAGAGCCCTCGACCAGGGACTTGCAGTTGCACCTCAGGACTCCCCACACATTGCCCCAGATATTCCAACAATGCGCCCAATAGAGCAGCTGCGGGTGTCGTTATGATAAGTTTAAAAAAACAGTTACTCATTTACGAAATCCATAGCGTCATTTAAATTGATAGCATTAATTTAAACTTTTTTTTCACCAGACCTGACAGACATAAGTCCCAGAATCAAAACAGCGAAAGGACCAATCAGCAGTCCGATTCCAAACCAGAGATAACGTTTTTTACCGATACGATCTGCAACAGAAAAAGCAGCACAAGCAAACACCACCCACATAATCAAATAATCCATATTCAGACTCCACAACTGAACAACTATGCATTGAAAATGCATAGGGACTGAAAGTCCTGAAAGATCAAAAAACATCCCCTCTCCCCCGGAGAAAGAGTGGCGCGAAGCATCGGGTGAGGGGAAATTCCAGCGATAACGCCCCCTTCATCCGCCCTGTCGGGCACCTTCTCCTGCAGAGAGAAGGAAACAGAAATAGCAACTGAAGGCTCTGAACTAAAGTCCATAGTTTTTACTGACGTGATGGAACAATAAAATCAAGCTACCAAGTCGGAGCAACAGATTCAACGTATTATAAGTGATGACATTAAAGTAATTTTCTCTTGCAAAGAATTGAATAAGAGAGAAAATAACGGTATAATATACACAACGATAACGGGAAAGGAGGAATGCCTATCGAAAATGACATAGCGCAGTTGAGTTGGTTTTCCATTAATCCAGCGCCACAAGGTTCTGGATAATCCCGTGAACAGGGATATTCATAATAATAGACAGAAGGCTCGCGCAACAGTGGCGAGCCTTTCACTGTATATTGAACAATTAACCACCAGTAAAAAGACCGAAAGCTATATTGAGAAAACCCATAATAACCACAAACAAAACAGCAATCAGCAATCCCCTCGCCACCAGTTTTGCGATAAACTCCTTGGTCGTCGCTGGCTTATTTTTATCTAAAATAAAAGACCAGATTAAAGCCAAAATAGCAGCGATTAAAGTACCGATTATATAGGTTGAATAGAGGTTGATCAATATTGTGCTTCCTTCCCTGTCATGACTGAAGGTTCAAAACCATCCTCTCTGCCGAGCCTCTTAAAAATTACTGAAGGTGTCACATCGATCTATACTACCACCTGCAAAGCCAGTTTCAAACCATCCTAAACCCACCTGAGCCACTACGACCAGAGGCTTGTACACTACGCTGAGCCTCCACGTTACTACTTTTATATCTTCCACGCCAACGCATAATGTCCCGAAATTGAGGCGCATTTCAACCTGCAACCTAACGAGTGTATAAAAAAACCTTCGTGAGTTATCCGATAAGTCCAGCTATCCATATTTTAAATAGATCATATTAAAGCAGGGAAGTATCCCGACTGGCGCTAGTTTAAGCAATATTACAGTAAACTTGGGAAGACCCAGACTTATCGGAGGCTGTCCCGAAGTTTACGAACCACGAAGAACTGCGGTGGTTCGCACCGCAAAAGCCTGAGACAGCCCCCATGCGGGTAGAGTCCCGCTTTTGCTGGAAATTTCCTTAAATTAGCATAGCACCATTCAGGAGTGTCCTTGATTTTTCTTTTACCACAGACTTGTTTGTTTGTACCACTATGGTTTACCCTTAAATCGATGATATAGATACTTGATTAAAACAGAAAAGAGTTGGAAAGGACTTGCAGATGAGAAAGACAGTTGTTTTGTTACTCGCTATTTTGGCTATAACCTTTACACTTCCAGCAACCAACTTAATGGCTCAAGGGGGCAATTCTTCCTCTGGCCAGGGGACATCTAAGAAAAGTTCTCCTTTTTTAATTACAGGGAAAATGCCACATCTGACAAAATTATTGATCAAGCAGTGGGATAGTCCAAGACTGAATCTCTCAGCAGAACAAAAGAACAAGTTGCTCGTGATCAGACAGGAAACAATTGCGGGGGTTCAAACCCTTGCTCAACAAGTTGTACCATTAGAAAAACAGGTAGCAGAAGGGATCTTTGCCAGGCAAACACCTGAAGAACTCAGCTCTCTTGTTCAGAGCATTTCTAAGCTGAAAATCGAAGCAACAATGGCTCATCTTCGCTGCATCTACAATACCAGCAAAATTCTTGATCAGCAACAATTAGAGTTTCTGCTGCATTAGCAATATTTTATTGTTCCATCACGCCAGTAAAAACTATGGACTTTAGTCCAAGACCTTCGGTTCTGCCCACCACTACGCACTAAACAGATCATTTTAAAACTGGGGAGTATCCCGACTGGCGCTAGTTTAAGGAAATTTCCAGCAAAATTGAGACTGTCTCCTCTGTAAATAGGCATTTAGAGACAATTTTAAACACAGCAATCGCAACGCAGATAGCTTTTTAACCGCCAGTTAGGCTTTCCACAACCCATGCAGATTACAATAAGCACGCGCAGTAATTACCTCGGCCGCTACTGAAAATTTGGCATCTGGCGTGTCTCCCGGTTTGAAAAATTTTCTATAGCTAATGCCATCGGCAATCACTTCAATCCACTCAATGTAGTGCTCCTCCTGCATGGGATGAGCGACACTGCCAACCGAAACCTCCATGTCGTCACCGATACCGATAACCATAGGAACATGTTTCTCATGTGCACCATCGGTACTATTTTCAACCAAGAGATTCATAGGGGCGTCACAGCAGGTGAGAACACCTTGACCTTCAGTCAAGACAGTGACGATATTGCCGCATATTGCACATTTATACACATCGTTTCTTGCTGTCATAGCACCTCCTTATGGTTTGGTTTTTTGTTATAAATATAATAACAGTCAGGGTAACATTTTCAAGAAACAGGACTGATTTATTTACTAAGCAGTCATCCCTGAAAAATCATAACCATAGGTCATTACTGCCTTATATTGTGTTTTAAGATTGTTCAAATCACCAAGAACAAAGGCCTCCAGGATGGTCATTCGACTCAAGCAGGAGGTCTGGAAATCAAACAAATAAAGATAGCGTTCCCAAAACTCCACATTGCAGCTAGATGGTCTCTTTCGATCCACCGAAATACTTCATAAACTGAACTCTTTCATAGACGGCCGGATCAGCGCTTTTGTCCTGACTCATTTTGCCACGGAAGTTCTCAAGTGTTTCGTAACCGTGTCGGGTCATCCAGCTTTCAAGATCTTCTACCATTGTGTGGATATAATTCGGGCTGTGCTGATATAACGCAGAGACAACTTGTACCGCCTGGGCGCCTGCCAGTAATTGCTTGATAACTGCCTCGCCGTCGTGAACACCCGTAGACGCAGCCAACTGACAGGAAACCCTCTGCGACATCATGGCAATCCAACGCAGTGCTGTGACCATCTCAGCTGGTGAACTGATCACGCTGTTCTGCACCACCTTAAGTTTCTCAATATCGAAATCGGGGCTGTAAAAACGGTTGAAAAGCACCAGGCCTGAAATCCCTGTGTTCGACAGCTTCTGAATCATCGAGCCGAGGTGGGTGAAGTAATGGCTGATTTTCAATGATACCGGAATGGAAACACTATCGAGAACCTTTTCGATAACCTTGAAATAGGCCTGCTCCATTTCATCAGCACTGCGGTTCTGCTCCGTTGGCAGAAAAAACATGTTCAGTTCAAGGGCATCCGCACCGGCGGTCTCCAACCGCGTGGCGTAAGTCGTCCACTCATAAGAGAAGGCGCAGTTGATACTTGCTATGATCGGAATAGATACGCTCTCTTTCGCTTCTCGGATCAGAGTTGTATACTTCTCAAGTTGATCGCGCCGAATCACCAGATCCTGATAATCGAAGCGTTCCATATAACGGCTTGTTTCGGGGACATCCTTCATCAGATCATCCATCTCGTGGATGATTTCCTCCTCGAAGATTGATTTGAGAACGACAGCCCCCGCTCCTCCCCCTTCGAGCTTTCTGACCCCAGCCACTGAATTGGATAATGCTGAACTTCCCGCGATAATCGGGTTCTTCAACTTCAGCCCCATAAAAGTTGTCGACAAATCTGTCATTGTAATAACCTTTCTTAAATCTCAACTCACTTTACAAGCCGAAACTAAATATCGATTCCGGCATTGTCACATCTCTCCTGAATCAACTCATAAGTGCACTTCAATGCTTTGGTTGGAGACTCGTTAATGCTCCACAATCCCTATTTCCCGCACTTTACCCTTTTGTGCAAGAAACACGATGAGAATAATGATGCCGATCACAGGAACAATCGCAATCAATTGCCACCAACCGCTACGATTTGTATCATGCAGACGTCGTGTCGCAGCGGCAATTGATGGTAGTAGCGTGCCAAGAGAAAAGAGCCCGCTGAGGACAGAGCTAACCATCGATGTTGCAATACTGACGATAACGATAAAGAGAATAAACCACCAATATTCAGACCGGTCTGCACGGCCGTTGAAATCTGCATACTTTGAAAAACACACACGAATGGACTCTTGAAACGTCATTTTTACCTCCTGTTGTCATTATCGAGAAGATAAAGGGTTAAACGGAAACCCGATCCTTTTTCTTCATAATCGTCAATCACTACGTGCTGAATGGATAGAAACTGCATGAATTATCCGACAAACTGATTTTCTTTATCAGTTGATTCCTGCCCGGGAAAAAACCCCTGGCTGAGTAAACCATTTTATCAGCTAGTTTTTACATAGAGAAATTGCTGCATAGATACAGCCGATTCTGGAAAGCTTTTTAGTACCTTTTTATCTTCCGTAACCAATGAAATATTAAGATCTTTTGCCAAACTTACAAACTCACAATCATATGCGGAACATTCACTGGAGTGAGATAAATTCAATACTTGTGCTGAATTTATTTCATATTCGTTTTCTCGTAACAATTCTTCTGCCAATTCAAAAATTTCAATTGCTTCAGGTAACAAAAGAATTTCTTTCTTTAAATAGAATGTCAGAACATTTCTAAATTCACTTCTCCATAACAATGGCGCTGACCATATTGGGTCTTTTTTAAATGTTTGTTCGGCAAGAGATGAATAGTCTGAGTTGAGATAAAAATAGCTGATAATATTCGTATCTACAACAATCATGGACGCCCTTCCTCTTTGGCTTCTTGTAAAATATCAGCAGTAAGAGTGAATTGTTTTGTTTTTTGTCTAGAGCGTTTAGCCTGGATTAAATGCTCCTCAGGGTTAAATATTTTACTGACAGTTGCTTTTTCAATCAGATAAATAATCTCACTATTGATACTCCTATGATTGGTCATAGCGACCTGCTTGAGAATTTCATACGCATGATCCGGAATATTTTTAACAGTGATGCTTGGCATAATAACCTCCGCATTTTGGTTTCTTAATGGTTCCATTATGGTTTTTATGGTGATAATTGTCAAGCGTTAAGGGGGTATTAGCATCAAGGAAGATCTGACCTCTTTTTTCCAGTGTCAAAACTGGGGAGTGTCCCTAGTTTTAAAAACTGGGGAGTGTCCCTAGTTTTACTAGTTTTAAAACCAGATTGACGCGATTGCATATAAAGTATTTCCTGTCTTTGAGTGATGTGTTTACCAGGCAAGTGATCCTCCTTTCCGTTTTAAAGAGGAACTTATCTGGAGTAACACTCAACCGGTCAAGTTAATTGACGCCGACCGGACAGGATAATTGTCGCAGAACACTGATAAACGTAAAACACATAGCAATCTACGCTTTTTGCTCGTTCACCCGTACGTGATATTCGAGAAGGACAGGGTTTATTCAGTATTTTGTTTAATGCGTGTCTATGTAGACGTTTCATATTTCTCAAATGCATAACAGTGTATTAGTCAGAACCTATGTAATACATAGAAAAAACTGTCAATTTACAAACAAAAAAACCGCCCGATCCTCTATCTTAGGATCAAACGGTCAGCAAAAATCAGTTGGGTTATCACATACATCAGAAATCCCCCTCTTTTATAATTTACAACTGCCTTCGAAACTAATGTACCAAGCGGCAGATGTCAAGAAAGGGAATTACACCAGCTCACCAACCAATCCATTCTTACTCAGATCAACAATCTTCACCCGCAGCAACTCCCCCGGTTCGGCGGTGGCGACTGGAACCTGAACTGAAAGATAATTAGCGGACAAGCCTTTGCGAAAACCATTTGCTTCTCCACCTTCTATCACCAGTTGTAGTTCTGAACCAACAAATCGCTGGGCAAAGTTTTGGTACTTTCTCTCCCCGATCTGCCGTAATAGAGCAGCCCGCTCCTTGATAGTTGTTCCAGAGATTTGATCAGGCATGGTGGCCGCCGGAGTTCCCGTCCGTTTACTGAATGGAAAAACGTGGAGGTGGCTGAACGGCAGCGTTTCAAGCAATTGACAGGTTCGCTCAAACTGTTGCTCCGTCTCACCGGGAAAGCCGGTGATCACATCCAGGCCGATGGCTGCATCAGCCTGTAACTGGTGAATATCGTCTACCAGGTTGTGAAAGAATTTGGTTGAATAATGGCGGTTCATCCGCTGTAGAACGTCATCATCCCCTGCTTGTAACGGGATATGGAAATGGGGGCAAATCCAATCAGAAGCGATAATATATTTATAGAGTGACGCCGGAAGTTCAGTTGGTTCAATCGAACCAAGTCTCAGCCGTCCTGAAAAGTTTGATTCTTCAATCTTCTTCAGGAGGTCAAGCAGATCAATTCGGGGTTGGAGATCATGACCATAATTGCCGATATGGATACCGGTTAAAACGATTTCGGGATAACCATTGGACGAGAGTTTTTCGACCTGGCGAACAACATCTGCCACCTGAACCGTACGACTGCACCCACGCGCATAAGGGATAATACAGTAAGAGCAGAAAGCGTCACAGCCATTCTGAATCTGGACAAAAGCCCGGCTGCGCTGTTCAAAACCGGTTAAAGCTAAAGGCTCTATGGTTTTACAATCACGAATATCACCAACCTGAATCATATCTGCCTGATCAAGGGTAGTTAAACTTTCGAGAAGATGTGCCTTTTCCTGATTGCCAATCACCAGAGAGACCCCCGGAAGCTGGCTTAAACCCTGCGGGTCTATTTGCGCATAACATCCCGTAACAACAACTCGCGCTTGAGGATTAAAACGCCGGGCTCGACGGATCAGATTGCGGGATTGGGAATCGGTCGCCGCTGTGACAGTACAGGTATTGACAACCACCAGATCGGCTCCGCTTTCAAAAGCAACCTGCCGATAACCAGCCTGCTGCAGTTGTTCACTCATCGCTGCAGATTCAAACTGATTGGTTTTACACCCCAGAGTGACAATGGAAACCGTTGTGCTCATTGAATCCAGCCGCCACCAATGACCAGATTATCCTGATAAAAAACTGCGGCCTGACCCGGAGTAATTCCCTGCTGTGGAGATGCAAATATCACCTTGAATTGACCATCAGAGAGAGGCTTAACAGTTGCTGGCTCTTCAGTGTGACGATAGCGGATACGACAGGTTGTGGAAAATAATTCAGTTGGTACAGAGATATTCCAGCAGCAGTCTTTCACCACCATTTCACTCTGATTGAGGTACTGCTTTTCACCAACAATAACTTTCTTTTTCTTGGCATCAATACCAATGACAAAGAGTGGTTCCGTCCAACCAATACCCAGTCCTTTACGCTGACCAATTGTATAACGATAAATTCCCCGATGCTGTCCAAGAACTTTTCCAGAAACGTGAACAATCTCACCACTCAATTTCCCTGAACCGCGCTCCCGTTCGAGAAAACTGACATAATCACCATCCAGGATAAAGCAGATATCCTGACTCTCATCCTTTTTAGCAACCTGTAGCTGCAAACGCTTAGCGTGCTCACGCACTTGTTGTTTGTTCAGGTCTCCAAGAGGAAACAGACAACGTGACAGCTGTTGCTGGTTTAAAGAAAAGAGGAAATAACTCTGATCTTTGTTTTGATCAATCCCTTTGCGGATAAATAACCGACCATCTTCCTCTGCGAGAGCCACATAATGCCCGGTTGCGAGGTAATCGGCACCTAACTCCAATGCCTTGTCCAAGAGCAAACCAAACTTAATTTTTTTATTGCACACCGCACAGGGATTGGGAGTGCGACCTGAAAAATACTCAGTACAAAAGCGGGTTATGATTTGCTGGCGAAAATCAGATTCAAAGTTGACTGAGAAAAAAGGGATCTGTAATTGTTCCGCAACTTTTTTAGCGTTAGTCACTGCATCGTTAGAGTGACAATCCTCACCCTTTTTTTCCTTAGCGCAGGCATCCCAATGGTGCATCGTTAAACCGATGACTTCATAGCCCTGCTCTTTTAACAGTGCAGCAGTAACCGACGAATCAACACCACCACTCATAGCCACAACAACCTTTTTTTTCACCTGATCCTCTTCTGCGTAACTTCAACATAACGACCTGAAATCACACGATGTCAAAAACTGTGCTCAATTTAAACCCACACCCTGACCCTCCCCCAAAAATCGGGAGGAGGGGGTTTTAACTCCTTCCCCGCTCGATAGGGGGAGGTTAGGATGGGGGGGTGATCGCGAGGCGATGTATTTTACCTATTGTGACCCTACGAAAACTCGCCAAAGGGGCGTGGGTCGCTAATAGAAAAAAAAGGGCTCTACCAATTGCAGAACCCTTTTGAAAGTTAAACTATTTTCTAAAGGTTACAATCAACTGTTTTGTTCTTTATAGTTTTTTATTGCTTCATGCAGGGCATCTGCCGCCAGATTAGAACAGTGCATTTTTGCGGGAGGCAAACCATCCAGAGCTTCTGCAACTGTCTGGTTGGTCAATATCAACGCCTCGTCAATAGTTTTACCAATTGCCATCTCAGTGACCATTGATGATGTCGCAATAGCAGCACCACAACCAAAGGTTTTAAATTTTACATCCTTTATAATATCATTTTCGACCTGGAGTGAAATCCGCATAATATCACCACAGGAGGCATTGCCAACCTCACCAACACCGTTGGCATTTTCAACCTCGCCAACATTACGCGGGTTGGAAAAATGATCCATAACTTTTTCTGTATACATAAATTTTTCTCCTTATATTTTTGTGTTATTCCCTGAGCCTCATGCAAAAGTCATCCTTGTGAAACTGGAGATCCAGCTTTTTAATGACCCCAGGAAACCTCTGGATTCCCGCCTACGCGGGAATGACGGTTACTGGACTTTAAAGGATTTTGCAAGAGCCTCACCTTTTAGTTCTTTCCCTGGAATCAATGCACCAGCAACTAGACCCCTTGTTCTTAAAAAACGCTGGCTAAGTAAAAAAATCAATCTGCAAGGCGGAGTCGCTTTTCAGCAAAACCGAGACAGCCCCCGATGGGTCTGGGAACAGTCCCAAGTTTACTGCAATATTTTTACGCCGCCATCAAACGCATGCTTTATGTACCATACGACACTCGTCACATGACAAGGGTGTTGGTTCTTCACGATGATATAACGGACTCATTTCCCGCAAACGCTGCACAATCGGGGGCAATTCCTGCAGAATAAAATCGACTTCCTCCTCGGTATTATCTGCACTGAGACTGAATCGGGTACTGGAATGTGCCAGTACGATATCAACCCCCATGGCACCCATAACATGCGATGGTTCCAGCGATCCTGAAGTGCAAGCCGATCCAGAAGATGCCGCAACTCCCTTCATATCGAAAAATAACAATAATGATTCACCTTCAATATAGTTAAAACTGACATTCAAGGTGTTGGGCAGACGTAAATCTGCGTTGGGATGTCCATTCAGCTTAACCTCCGGAATTGAGGACAAAATCCCCTTTTCAAGCTTATCCCGGAGATTACGCACATAGGCATAATCCTTTTCCATATGCTGTTGAGCCAACTCACAGGCAAGCCCCAGACCAACAATACCTGGTACATTATGGGTGCCGGCTCGCCGGTTACGTTCCTGATGTCCCCCATGCATAAAGCGGGAAATCTTGGTGCCACGACGCAGGTACATCGCTCCGATACCTTTAGGTGCGCCGATTTTATGACCGGAGATCACTGCCATATCAACATTTGCCTTACGGACATCAACCGGAATCTTTCCCGCAGCCTGGACAGCATCGGTATGAAAGCGAACTTTGTGTTTTTTGGCAATTTGACCGATTTCCTCAATGGGAAAAATATTACCGGTTTCATTATTTGCCCACATAACAGAAATCAGGATTGTTTGGTCAGTGATAGCCGCTTCCAGTTCAGCAAGATCAAGCATCCCATCATGGTCAACCTTGAGATAAGTCACCTCAAAGCCATCTTTTTCAAGCGCTTCACAGGTTTCCAGAACCGCAGGATGTTCCACCGATGTAGTAATAATATGCTTGCCTTTATCCTTTAGCGCATCAGCAGTCCCCTTGATGGCATAATTATCACCCTCACTGCCGCAGGAGAGAAAAATAACTTCAGCAGCTGAACAGTTGAGCAGATCCGCGACCTGTTCGCGAGCCTTATCAATTGCTCCGCCAACCATACGGCCAGCCCAATGAACACTGGACGGGTTGCCAAACTGTTCGCAAAAATAGGGCAACATCGCCTCCAGAACCTCAGGTTTGACCGCTGTTGTTGCATTGTTGTCCATGTAAATTTTTTCCACGAAATTCCTCCGGGTGAACTGAAATATGATTAACTGTTTACCGCCAGTTTTGCCAGATGCCGACGACCATCATTGGTTAAATCCTCAAGAGTTACAGACGCGAGAAAATTACGGATCTGATTTCCTAAACCTTGCCAGATCGATTGAGTTATACATTCTGAGTTACAGCCACAACTACCATCAGTATTCATGCACGATAACGGCATCAGTGCCTCTTCAACCGTATCAATAATCTGATCAATCCGGATATCCGCAGCCGGTCGCGCCAGGAGATACCCACCTCCAGGACCCCGGACACTATTGACAATGCCACCGCGCCGCAGCTTGACAAACAGTTGCTCAAGGTAATTTAAAGAAATTTTTTCCCGTTCCGAAACTTCTTTTATAGAAACAGGCTTCCCATCACAGATCATATTCAAGCTGACGAGAGCACGAACAGCATATTGCGCTTTCGTTGACATCCGCATTAGACGGCTTCCTCTTTCAGTTGTTCTGCTTGCTCCAACTTTTCATACTGGGCAAGCTGATGTTTTAACTGCTTTTGCTCGCTTTGTAACTCTGCAACTTTATCTTCAAGTCGGTGAATCTGATCAAAAACACAACTGACCGCCTTAGCCACAGGATCAGGCAGCTTATCGTGTTCCAGATCGACACCAATCCTTTTCTCACCTGACAAAACCACTCTGCCAGGGATACCAACAACGGTAGCAGTAGCGGGAACCTCTTTGACGACAACAGAGTTGGAACCAATTTTACTATCATCACCAACTTTAAATGGACCAAGTATCTTTGCTCCTGAACCGATAATAACGTTATTTCCCAAGGTCGGATGACGCTTCTCTTTAGCCCAGGATGTACCGCCCAGAGTGACGCCGTGATAGAGAGTACAGTTTTCCCCTATCTCAGCAGTTTCGCCGATCACAACACCCATGCCGTGATCAATAAAAAAGCCGCGTCCGATGGTGGCTCCAGGATGGATTTCAATGCCGGTTAAAAAACGTCCAAAATGTGACACCAGCCGCCCCAGAAACTTCATTTTATTGTTCCACAGCCAGTGGGATATGCGATAGAAAAACATCGCATGAAAACCGGGGTAGCAAAATATAATCTCAAACACGCCTCGAACTGCGGGATCGCGCTCAAAGACAACCTTTAAATCTTCCTTGAGTTGAGAAAACATCTATTCACCTCCAGTAAGGGTATTATCGCACACTCTAATGCGCGATGAAAAGAGTCGACTTTCACATACTTAATGATATTTTTTATCATGCGCCATTTTGATCTTGATCAGAATTATCATACCCGACCATTTCTGTCAATTACTTTCAAGCATTTTAGTCAGGTATTAAATTTCACCTTTTTTGCCGTTGATAAAAGTCGACAACTGTAAAAAAATCTCCTATAATGCACGAGTTTTATTGCCAAATGCCCTATCATCCTATCCCTATAAGGAGTGAAAAGATGCCAGATTTCAAGTATCAGGAGCCAATGCCACTCGGTGCCGACCCAACCAAGTATCGTAAAATTGCAGGTTCAGAGAAGTTTGTCAGTGTTGTTGATTTTGGTGGTAAAGAGGTTCTCAAAGTTGACCCGCAAGCCCTGACGGTGCTGTCTAATACCGCCCTCCGCGATGTATCTTTCCTGCTTCGACCTGGACACAACGAACAAGTTGCAAAGATCCTCAGTGATCCCGAAGCGTCCGAGAATGATAAGGTCGTAGCAATGGCATTTCTGCGCAATGCAGAAATTTCGGCTAATTTTGAACTTCCGTTCTGCCAGGATACCGGGACTGCCACAATTATCGCAAAGAAAGGTCAGCAAGTCTGGACCGGTGGCAATGATGCTGAACGGATTTCTGAAGGGGTTTTCAAAACCTATACCGAAGAGAATCTACGCTACAGCCAGACAGTTGCGCTGGATATGTATCAGGAAAAAAACACCGGCACCAACTTGCCTGCACAGATTGATATTTACGCAACTGAGGGAGATGCCTACAAATTTCTGTTTATCACTAAAGGTGGCGGCTCCGCTAACAAAACGATGCTTTACCAGGAAACAAAGGCATTACTTAATCCGGAAAAACTTGAAGAATTTCTTTTACAAAAAATGAAAACAATCGGGACGGCAGCCTGCCCGCCCTATCACCTTGCATTTGTTATTGGTGGAACATCCGCAGATGCCTGCCTGAAAGTTGTCAAACTGGCAACAGCCCACTATCTGGATGAATTACCAACACAAGGAAATGACCACGGCCAAGCTTTCCGCGATATTGAACTTGAAGCTAAAGTCCTTAAAATGGCACAAGAGATTGGCATTGGTGCACAATTTGGTGGTAAATATTTTGCCCATGACGTCCGGATTATCCGCCTGCCACGCCACGGAGCATCCTGTCCGGTCGGAATGGCAGTGTCCTGCTCGGCTGATCGCAACATCAAGGCGAAAATCACCAAAGAGGGATTATTTGTCGAAGAGCTGGATCGCAATCCGGGCCGTCTGATCCCTGATGAATTCCGCACCAAGGAAAGCCTTGGCACCCAGATTAATCTCAACCGCCCGATGGCCGAGATTCTTGCTGATCTCTCAAAACTGAAAGTTGGAGCACCACTACAGCTGAACGGGACTATCGTTGTCGGTCGTGACATCGCTCATGCCAAATTCAAGGAAATTCTCGACAGTGGCAAACCACTTCCTGACTATCTGAAGAAACATCCGATCTACTATGCTGGGCCGGCTAAAACTCCAGCAGGTAAGCCCTCCGGTTCTTTCGGTCCGACCACAGCCGGTCGGATGGACAGCTATGTTGATCTGCTCCAAAGCAACGGTGGCTCAATGATTATGATTGCCAAGGGTAATCGCAGCCAACAAGTGACAGATGCCTGCGCCAAACATGGAGGTTTCTATCTTGGTTCAATTGGTGGACCCGCTGCTGTTCTAGCTGAAGAAAATATCAAAAAAGTTGAATGCATTGACTTCCCGGAATTGGGAATGGAAGCTGTCTGGAAGATTGAAGTTGAAAACTTCCCGGCATTCATTCTGGTTGATGACAAAGGGAACGATTTCTTTAAGACACTTGGTCTTTAATCCATATTTCTTTCTAACTCAGCCTAAGCCCCGGTTTTTCTACCGGGGCTTTTCTTTTATATGAAAATAGGTAATTATCTAAGCAGATTCGAATGACACTACGTTTGAGCAACTTTGTAGTAAACTCGAGATCGTCCCCAGTTTCATCGGGTGCTGTCCCAAGAGTTTACGAGCCATGGAACCGTGGCGGTTCACGCCTGGGTCAATCCCGGTTTTGCTGCTATGCGCCATTCCAGGCTGGTTCCATTAAGAGTAGAAGCAGCTATTCTGATAGGGAAATCAATGTCCGAAATTATCATGAAAATATATACAAGCACCATCCTGAAACACCCGATAGTAACAATCATCCTGATGCTCTGTCTGGTTATCGGAGTCGGCAGTTATGCCAGAGACTTTCGGCTGGATGCCTCAGCCGACTCACTCCTGTTGGAAAATGATCAGGATTTAAAATATTACCGTTCTATCAATGCCAAATATGGAAGTGCTGATTTTCTGGTTATCAGTTACTCCCCAAAACAGGATTTATACGCCCCTGAAACTTTGGAGGATTTAGGCAAGCTGAGCGACAGTTTACTGAAAATTGAACGAGTGGCCACAGTCTTCAGCATCCTTGACGCCCCCTTGATTGATAGTCCGCGGTTGACTCTTAGTGACCTGAGCAAAACGATAAGAACCCTTGAAACACCCGGCGTTGATGTCAATCTGGCTCGCAAAGAATTCCAAACCAGTCCATTTTACAAAGATTTACTGGTCAGTCCCGACGGCAAAACAACTGCATTGCAGGTTATTTTCAAGCGCGATAAGACCTATCATTCGTTATTGCAACAAAGGAATAGACTGCGCGAAAAAAAGCTTGAGACCACCTTGACCGCAGCTGAAACGCTACAACTGGAACAGTTGGTCAGTGCATTTGATAAATACAGTCAAAAAGTTTCAGAACAGGAAGCTATTGATATAGCCACAATTCGCACTATCATGAAACAACACCATACCAAGGCCGAGTTATTCCTTGGCGGTGTGCCGATGATTGTTGCCGACATGATCAGCTTTATTCGTCATGACCTGGCCGCTTTTGGGATTGGTGTTCTGGTTTTCCTGGTATCCATGCTGTTCCTGATCTTTCGCCGTCCACGCTGGGTTATTTTGCCAATGCTCTGCTGCTTTGCGTCAGTAGCCTTCATGTTCGGCTTTCTTGGCCTGATTGGCTGGAAAGTAACTGTTGTCTCTTCAAACTTCACCTCACTATTGTTGATTATTACTCTTTCCCTATCTGTCCACCTGATTGTCCGCTACAACGAACTCTTCGCCGAGATCCCCGATGCCAGTCAGGCAACTATGGTACAAGAAATGGTACGCAGCAAGGCAGTTCCGAGCATCTTTACAGCGTTAACCACGATCGTAGCCTTCGCCTCATTACTGACCAGTGATATCCGTCCCGTCATTGATTTTGGCTGGATGATGGCCATCGGTATCTGCTTTTCTTTGTTAATCTCCTTTGCCCTTTTTCCCGCCAGCTTAATGTTGTTTAAAAAACCAGTTGCATTCACCCCCAAACATGACGTGACTGGATTTATTACGACTATTTGCGCCCATTGGGTAGAACACCGGGGAAAATTAACCTTGGCGGTCTTTGCCGCTCTGGTCATCATCAGCGCAATTGGCATCTCAAAACTCACTGTGGAAAATCGTTTTATTGATTATTTCAAACCGACCACTGAAATATATCAAGGAATGGTACTGATTGATAAACAACTAGGGGGCACTACCCCACTGGATGTTATTCTTGATGCTGATCCTGGTTTTTTTACTGATCAACCAGAAGAAAAAGGGGTGGAAGAAGATGACCCCTTTGCTGATGATTTCTTTGGTGATGAAGAGGAGGTTGCCGGCCTTTCCGGTAGCAGCTACTGGTATAACAGTTATCAGATTGAGACCCTGAAAAATATCCACAACTACCTGGATGAACTACCAGAAACGGGTAAAGTGCTCTCCATGGCAACGACCTTGACGATGATGCAACAGCTGAATGAAGATCTTCCGCTGGACAACATCTCTCTGGCAGTTATCCACAAAAAACTACCAAAGGTCATCAAGGACTCACTCTTTCATCCCTACATGTCGGAGGATGGCAACCAGGTTCGTTTTTCTCTGCGGATCATAGATTCCAACCCGAAGTTACGGCGTGCCGAGCTGCTGAACAAAATCCGCTTTGATTTAACCGATAAGTTTCAGATCAAACCGGAACAAATCCATCTGACAGGGATGTTTGTCCTCTACAACAATGTCTTACAAAGTTTGTTCAGCTCACAAATTATGACCATCGGTGTGGTTTTTCTCGTCATCATGGTAATGTTCATTTTACAATTCCGATCCCTGCGCCTGGCAATTATTTCAATTATTCCTAATCTGATATCTGCCGGCATAGTTCTCGGCCTGATGGGATTGATGCATATCCCTCTGGATATTATGACTATTACGATTGCGGCTATTACTATTGGTATAGCCGTCGACGACACGATCCATTATGTGCACCGCTTTATTGAAGAGATTCGGATTGATGGTGATTATCTGGCGGCCATGAAACGCTGTCACCAGAGTGTTGGCCGAGCCATGTATTACACATCAATCACGATTATTATCGGCTTTTCAATTCTGACCCTATCAAACTTTATTCCAACGATCTATTTTGGACTCTTTACCGGGCTAGCAATGCTGGTTGCCATGTTTGCTAATCTGACATTACTGCCATTGCTGCTAATGAACTGGAGAGGCAAATAAATAGCTGGTGCGCAGTCGGTAAATAGGCTATGGTGCGCGTCTTTTGCCCAAATCAAATTTATATCTTAATAGGAAATCTATGTCTGAAGAAAATGTCCCGTCATTTAAAGAACTCTCCCTTGCTCCAGCAGTTTTTAAAGTTATCGATGAGGTCGGTTACGAAACACCAACACCGATCCAGGCACAAAGTATTCCGCCACTACTGGAAGGGCGCGATCTGTTGGGACAGGCTCAAACCGGAACGGGGAAAACCGCCGCCTTCTCTCTGCCACTCCTCAGCCGACTTAATCCCAAGTTAAAGGCACCACAAATTCTGGTTTTAACTCCGACTCGGGAGCTAGCACTACAAGTTGCCGAAGCGATGCAAACCTACGCCAGACATCTCAAAGGATTTCAGGTATTACCCGTCTATGGTGGTCAGAACATGGGACAACAGTTACGCCAGTTACAACGTGGCGTTCAGGCAGTTGTTGGAACGCCAGGGCGAATTCAGGATCATTTGCGCCGTGGGACACTTAAACTCGACAAACTGAGCTGTATCGTTATTGATGAAGCTGATGAAATGTTGAAGATGGGCTTTATTGATGATGTTGATCAGATTCTTGAATATGCACCGGAACAACGACAAACAGCTCTTTTTTCCGCAACGATGCCAAAAGAGGTCATAAAGGTTGCCCGTAAGCACCTGAACGACCCGATCGAGATTAGAATCAAAAGTAAAACCTCGACCGTAGAGACAATTTCTCAACGTTTCTGGCAGGTCAAGGGATTGCACAAACTGGATGCCCTGACCCGTATTCTGGAAGCAGAAGAGATCGACGGCATGTTGATCTTTGTCCGCACCAAAGTTGCTACAGTAGAACTGGCAGAAAAGCTTGAAGCACGTGGGTTTTCCAGTGCAGCACTGAACGGGGATATGACTCAGATGTTGCGGGAAAAAACTGTTGATCAATTAAAAAAAGGGACACTTGATATCGTCGTTGCGACCGACGTCGCTGCTCGTGGGCTGGATGTTAAGCGAATAAGTCATGTGGTCAACTATGATATCCCTTATGACACAGAAGCCTATATCCACCGGATTGGCCGAACTGGACGTGCCGGACGCGAAGGAAAAGCGATCCTGTTTGTCGCTCCACGAGAAAAACGGATGCTCGCCGCCATTGAAAGAGCCACCCGGCAACCCATTAAGGCGATGGCGCTGCCAAGTCGCAAAGATATTACTAATCGACGTATCAACCAGTTTAAAGAACAGATTTCTGCTGCGATGGAAGCTGAAGATCTGGAGTTTTTTGAAGAATTAATTGACGCATACCAGAGTGAATATGATATCGGTCATCGCAAGATCGCTGCCACCCTCGCCTATCTGTTACAAAAAGAGCGCCCCCTTAATCCAGAGGAAGCTTTTGCCGAAGAAGTTCGGGAGGAACGCCCGGAACGAAGTACTTCACCCAGACGTGAAAGAAAAACCAGCGACGATCAAATGCAGACTTATCGTATTGAAGTTGGTCGGAAACATGGAGTTGAACCTGGAAATATTGTTGGCGCGATCAGTAATGAAGGAAAAATAAATAGTCGCGACATTGGTAGAATTCGGCTATTTGACCAGTTCAGCCTGGTTGATCTGCCAAAAAATCTATCCCAGGATGTATTACATAAGCTAAAAGGGGTCTGGGTCTGTGATGAGCAACTACAAATCAGCCCGGATGCTGGATCGTATAAATCACCTGCAAACGACTTTTCCAAGCGAAGAAAATTTGGCAAGAGTAATGCTGGATTTAAAAAATATGGTTCACGTTCCCAGAAACCAGCATCAAAACGTCGAGGCATACCAAAAAAATAGATAATTCTTTTAATGTTTCCCCTGCGTCCTCTGCGCCTCAAGAGAGCGAAGCGAACGGGCGAGAGATAAAGGTTTGAACTTAAAGTCAAAGTTTGACTCTCGCAGAGCACGCAGAGCACGCAGAGATCGCAGAGAAAGTCAAAACCAAGGCTTTACGATTTAATGAAAATTGTCGTCCCCCCTGCTGAAATCAGCGGGGGCAATCATAATTTTCAGACAAACCTTCCTTGGATAACACTATCTGCCATAATTGATTTTCTCTGGCTCGGAAAGACCCAGCACAAGCAAGCAGGTAATAGTTCCACATGCGGCGAAAGCGTTCATCGTATCTTTGCCGAAGTTCTGGCCAGGCATTCTCAAAATTTTCATGCCATTTCATCAACGTTTTATCATAATCTAACCCGAAATTATGCCAATCCTCCAAAACAAAATGGCCTTCAAACGCTGAACTTATTTGTTGTGAAGAAGGAATCATCCCATTTGGAAAGATATAACGCTCAATCCACGGATCAGTTCTTTTTGCTGGAGTATTTCCACCAATTGTATGCAAGAGGAATAAGCCGTCATTCTCCAATAATTCGTTGATTTTTTTAAAATAGATCCGGTAATTTTTATAACCAACATGTTCAAACATACCGATAGAGACAATCCGATCAAAACGATCCTGAATCTTTCTATAATCCTGGACACGGATCTCTACAGGCAGGTTACGGCAGTTTTCTTCTGCCAATTTTGCCTGTTCTTTCGAAATTGTAATTCCGACAACTTTAACACCGTAATTTTCAGCCATATAACGTGCTGTTCCACCCCATCCGCAACCAACATCCAACACTTTTTGACCCTCTTTCAGATGTAGTTTTCGGCAGGTCAAATCCAGCTTTGCAAGCTGCGCTTCTTCCAGGTTCTGTGCATTTTTCCAGTAGCCACAACTGTAAATCATCCGCGAATCAAGCATACTTTTATAGAGATCATTACCAATATCATAATGATCCACACCGACCTGAAAGGCTCGATTGGGAGATTGGCAATTAAGGAATTTAGCTTTTAGAGAATCTACAAGAACAACCGCAGATTTGAACTGCTTATCAATATGAGATTTAATCAGTTGAGTCGCAAGTTGATCCAGCGATTCCGTATCCCACCAACCATCCATATAGGCTTCACCAAATCCAAGACTCCCTTTCGCCAGAACACGCTGAAAAAGGTGATTATTCTTAACTCGTATATCCCAAGGGCGCTTGCCATCAAGGATAATGTCGGCGTGACCAAGCATAGTTTCAACGTGTTTACGCAGGTGGGTGTTTACCATAAGCGCCTCCCTATGTATACAGACACAAATTTACAGCTGTAATATAGGGGAGCTTAAAGGGAGAACGACCAAGATGGATTGAAGAGATTCCCCTATATTATAGAAGATTCACAATTCAACATACAGAAATGAGAAATAAAACTTGATATTATCCTTAATATCTACCCCGGTTTTAATGAATTGTCAAGTATCAAACACTGGTTGTAATTGACATTAAAGAAGCTAAACAAAAATCAAACTGGCACAAAAGACGATTCCTTATCGATCCGTTTTATCACTGCCAGCAATAATGAAATGGCATGATCTATATCAGATAAGGAGAGAGTTTCCACCGGTGTATGCATGTAGCGCAGTGGAATACCCAGCAGTGCCGTTGCTACCCCACTGCGAGATAGTTGCATGACATTAGCATCGGTACCGGTAGCGCGTGGAACACCAATGATCTGAATTGGAATATTTTCTTTTGCTGCAGAATCAACCATTAATTCAAACAGCACCGGATTGATATTGGCTCCCCGGGCAAGGACAGGGCCCTTACCAAGTTCGACCCGACCAATTGCAGACGGCTCGACATCTGGATAATCGGTAGCATGAGTGACCTCAACGACAATACCAACATCGGGCTTAACTCCGTAACTGCTGGTTGCTGCACCACGCAAGCCAATCTCTTCCTGAACAGTGGAAACAGCATAGAGATCAGAGGCAATTCCACCCTGATCCTTGACCCGCTTCATCACCTCAGTAACGATAAATGCACCCACCTTGTCATCAAAAGCCCGTGAAGTTGCCCGATCATTTTGCAGCTTTTGCACACCGACGGCAATGGTCACTGGATCACCAATCTGAATCAGCTTTTCAACTTCCTCACGATCTGAACAACCGATATCGATAAACTGCTTTTTCAGATTGATAACTTTATCACGATCCTTCTGTTCAATCAGGTGAATTGCTTTTTTGCCAATCACACCAGGGATTTCACCTTGAGAGGTATGGATCGACACCCGCTGCCCTGGTGACAGGTGTGGATCGACTCCACCAATAGCAGCAAAATAGATAAAACCGCGATCATCGACATATTGCACCATAAAACCAATCTCATCACAATGACCAGCCAACATAACCCGTGGCTCGCCTTTCCCTTTGAGATTAGCGATCAAATTTCCCATAACATCGGTGCGCAGACTATCAGCTATTCCATCCAGCTGTTTTTTGATGACCCGTTGCGCTGGTTGCTCATAACCAGAGGGGCTAGGTGTTTCAACCAGTTCTTTCAAAAAAGCAAAATCTTGTGCGTTCATTTATTGGCCTCGATTGGGATGATTTATATTTTGTTTTTGAACCACCAATCCCCGTGCGACGCAGCCGGAAAAGGTTGATGGTGTTGCGATCAGGGCGGCAAATGTTTGAGCGTAGCGAGTTTTTGCCGACCCGCATAAACCATTATCCGTTTCCGGGAATCCGCCAACGGCGGGCAAGGAGTTCGGGTGCCCTTTTCTGCTTACTCTTTTGTGGCATGACAAAAGAGTAAGGCGGCGAGTGGGGTCGCAACCCCACGACTTTTTTTAGTTTTAACCAGTATTTCTGAGAAATAACAAAGTTTAAGATCCACGAAGAACCGCGGTGATTCGAACCGCAAAAGCCTGGGACAGCCCCCGATGGAGCTGGGGACAGTCCCGTTTTTGCTGAGAAATTTCTTAAACTAGCACCATTTCGTACATGTCCCTGGAATACTACTATCTATCCACCCTTAGCCTTTTTAACCAGCAGTTTAGAATTTTTCTGCGCCTGCAAAAATTGCTCTTCTGTCATCCCCGCCCCCAACGCAATTTTATGCACCATCTCTGGATCAAGAATATCAGTCGGCGCATGGGCATCATTATTAATCACCAGCTTTGCCCCATATTTCTGAGCCAATTTGACCACATGACCATTGGTCAGAGAGTTCCCCTTGCGGGTCGTCACCTCAAGATAAACCCCAGATTCAGCAGCCAAATCCACCTCTTCAGCTGTTATCAAGCCGGGATGGGCAAGAATGTCGATACCCGCTTTTATCGCCGCCATATTGGTACCGGGCATAACCGGATCAACAATCGACTCTCCATGAACTAAAACAATCTCAGCGCCATTATCCCTGGCCAGCTGTGCAACATCAGCAATCGCCGCTGGTGGAACATGGGTCAGTTCAACCCCGGCCAAAACCCGGATACTATTTGCTGCACCAATCTCATCAACAACATCGACAATATTATCAAGCAACCATTTTGTGTTCGTTTTATCAGCGTGATCGGTAATCGCAATAGCACTATAACCAGCCACAGCAGCTCGTCGAACCAACTCGGCTGGAACCAGTTCACCATCACTGAAAAATGTGTGTGTATGTAAATCAATCATGTCAATCCGTCGTCCTTTATCAGAGCTCAGCCAGCTCACCAAGGTGTGAATTACGCATTACTTGTGAAACCTTAACCGGAACAGTCTGTCCAATCAACTCTGTAGTTCCGGAGAAGTTGACAATCCGGTTCCATGTTGACCTGCCGAATAATTGCCCATCTCCCTGTTTGCTGACTCCCTCAACTAAAACCGGCAATACGCAACCAGCATCTTCCTGCCAGATTTCCGCACTGACCCGCTGCTGCAATTGAAGGAGCCGATCAAAGCGTTGCTGTTTCTCCATTTTTGATTGATCATCTTCCATCTTTGCAGCTGCTGTTTCAATCCGGGGCGAGTAAAGAAAAGTGAAAGCATCTGCATAACGAACCTTTTCCACCAAATCGAGGGTTGCCTGAAAATCTTCTTCATTTTCTTGAGGAAAACCAACGATAATATCTGTTGTCAGCCTAATTTCCGGACAGATTTTTTTTAAACGGGCAACCTTGTCTAAATACTCACTTACGCTATAACCTCGATTCATCATTTTGAGAATCCGGTCTGAACCACTTTGGAACGGCAAATGAATATGGTGACACAACTTATCCAGAGAGCCAAAACAAGCAATCAGTTCATCGGTCAGATCTTTGGGATGCGAAGTGGCAAATCGTAACCGCTCCAATCCTTCTATGGCATTAACCTTTTTCAGCAATTCGGCAAATGAAAGTTCTGCAGCATCCTTGAGACCGTAAGAATTGACATTCTGACCGAGCAGGGTTATTTCGCGTGCTCCCTGTTTCACCAGTTCAGTCACCTCATCAATCACTTCAGAACTTGGCCGGCTGATCTCACGGCCACGAACATGTGGAACAATACAATATGAACAGAAATTGTCACAACCTTGCATTACGGTGACAAAACGGGTAACCGTCTCCCGGAAAGTCCGTTCCGGGAACAGATTCAAACGAGTTTCTCGATCCAGAAAGTCGGTTGCACTACCACGCTGACGTTTTTCTTCGATCTGTCGAATCAGTTGCGGAAGCTGATGGATATTGTGAGTGCCAAAGACTAGATCGAGGTATGCTACATTTTCCAGCATCCTCTCCCCTTCCTGCTGTGCCACACATCCGCCAACTCCGATAATCAGTTCCGGTCGTTGATCTTTAATCGGCTTAAAACGACCAAGATGACCATAGACCTTACGTTCTGCCTTATCACGAACGGAGCAGGTATTCAGCAAAATCAGATCTGCCCTTTCGGCAGAATCAACCTGCGAATAGCCAATATTCTGCAACAGATCAACAATCTGTTCTGAATCGACAATATTCATCTGACAGCCAAAAGTTTCCAGGTAAAACGCTTTATTATTCATTTATCACCATATCAGTCAGAATAAGTTATAAAAAGTTGCGCATCATATCGATCAGCATCCCTGCAAGTCAAACAGAATCTGACGGTGCTGGTTTCGATTCGTTCTTTGGCAGAAGTTTGAGAAAAATTTCAGGGTGTTCCAGACATTCCAATGTCACCGGGGGGCTCCCAGTGAAATATAACTGCAGGCTTAAAAGATGCTGACCATATTTTTTCTGTTTGAATCGTTTGAAGTCACTGATTTGATAAGTAGAAGTTTTGCCAACAATAAGCTTATTTCGCACCAGCAAACGTTGATCGGTTAAAGCATAAAAGATCTCTTCCCAACGCAAGCGTGCCAACGCCAACTGCCCCGGCCCGACAAAAAAGGCAGCAACCGCTAACAAAAAAGGAGCCAGTGCCAACCACCAGGAATACCCTTGATAATAGACCAGTTGGGCACCGACCATGAGCCAGAAGCTACAGGCTAAAAAGAGAATTGTCCCGATGGTTGCCTGCAACCAATGGCGAAAAGTGTAGCAGCGTGGTGCTGGACGCCCCTGCCAGAGAATATTTTCACCTTCTGCCAAAGACCATGGGAAATTTTTTAAACTCATTTCGAGAGACTCCTCAAACGGGTTGACGCAACTTGACCTAATTTACTGTTTTTATCAACCTGCACAACAACTTGGTAAAGTTCCCGTGCTCGCGGAAAATTTCCTTGTGCTTCCTCAGCCTCACCAAGGAGAAACGTCCCCTGGGTTGTCGGCAGCAGTTGCAAAGAGACTTCAAGCTGGGAGATGGCCTTGGAAAATTGTCGATTCTGTAGATAAATATATCCCAGACCCAAATGGGATTTGTGATAATCGGGAGCAAATCTTACCGCCTTAAGCAAATAACGCCGGGCGGGAACGATATCCTCCTTGCGCAGGTAAGCCATCCCTAATTCGGTCAGTAAAAACCCACTTTCAGGAATCTGTTGCATCGCCTTGTGGTAGGTCTCAAGCGCAATATCCAACTGACCTTGTGCCTCGGAAATACGTGCCTGTTCGTAAAGCAGATATGCTTCAGGATGTGTCTCCCGCAACTGTTGCACGGCTTGCTCATGTAAAATCCTGCTTTGCCGGATTTCTTGCTGAATTAAGATTCTCCTGGACATAAGCTCACTCTGCTCAGTCGACTGATTCACGGCACAACCACTTAATCCAAGAATAAAACCCAGCAACAACAAATAGATATGGTATATTTTCAAGAGATAACTCCCGTGTCCAATAGTATTTTTTTTACTCACCACACCTTCATGTTAAAGGAGTTTTGATGCTTTCTAAAAATGATGCAACAGTTTTGTTGAAAATTGCCCGTGAGGCTATTATTCATCATATCAGGAATGAGGATTATAGCCCGACACCAAGAGAAGAAAAAGCCCTCAATGAACATTCCGGCTGTTTTGTAACAATTAAACGCGGTGGCCACCTACGCGGCTGCATCGGAAACTTTCAGTCTCAACAACCATTGTATCAAGAAGTTTCGACAATGGCTGTCGCTGCGGCCAGTCAGGATCCACGTTTTCAACCTATGACACTTGAGGAACTGGATAATTTTGAGCTGGAGATTACGGTTCTATCGCCTCTGGAAAAAATTGACGATATCAACCAGATTAAAGTTGGCACCCACGGTATTTACATCATAAAAGGACATAACCGTGGCGTGTTATTGCCACAAGTCGCCACAGAATATGGTTGGGACAGAGAAACTTTTCTTCGGCAAACCTGTATCAAAGCGGGGCTGCCTGAAAACTCATGGCAGCTTCCAGATGCAGAAATCTATATTTTCAGTGGGCAAATTTTCAGCGAATAAAGATAAAGCTAAACCATCAATAATCAATTATAACTAACTGAAATACAGGTCAATTTAGTTACAATGTGATAATATTTTTTAAATGAAAAACTAGGCGATAAATCCTTGAAGGATACCCGTCAGAGTGAGCACACTGGCCGCAATCCAGAGAATAACACCATGAAACAATGGTCGAGGTCCTATTTTTTGCAGAACTTCACGACTCAACCCACATCCAATGAGAAATAAGGTAACGACCAAAGCTTGTCTGGCAATAATACTCAAGAAATTCCACAGAACAGAGAGTTGCGGAAGGAGACTGTGCAATACTGCCGCCAAAATAAAACCGGCAATAAAAAGTGGAAACTTAGCTTTCTGATCAGAATGAAACCATAAACCTGCAAGTAAAGCTATGGGCGCAATCCAGGCAGCGCGAGTCAATTTTACCGTTGTCCCGATACGCAGAGCCTCTGCCCCATAGCTTGTTGCCGCACCGACAACACTACTGGTATCATGGATGGCTAAACCGGCCCAGACTCCAAATTGATGCTGGCTCAAATCAAATACGTGGCCGAGCAATGGAAACAAGATTAAAGCTACGGCATTCAGAGTAAAAACCGTTGCCAGAGAAACAGCGACTTCATCATCCTTGGCTCCGACAACAGGCGACATGGCGGCGATGGCACTACCACCACAGATAGCCGTACCGCAGGAAATAAGGATAGCGGTGTTTCCTTTCAATTTGAGCAACCGCCCCAAAAGCAGCCCAACCCCGATAGTCAACAGAATCCCGATCACGGTATAACCGATGGCTTCCCGACCAACACTCCAGACTTCCTGAATACTTAACCCGAATCCCAACCCGACAACAGATATTTTCAACAGCTTCTGGCTGGCTACCGTTGATTCTTTCGGCCAGGGGTTGCCAATTATCAGACTGAACATAATTCCTGCGGCCAGAGCTATCGGAGTTGTAACCCCCGGAACTGCACAAATTAAGACAAGCAGGATAAATATAATTTTTGGCATAGGGTCTCCACTGTTTTTTTTAATAGATTTTATTCAGTTATTTATGGTCGCGATGGTAACAATCTTTTTATATAAATAAAAATAGATAGTTTTTATAATCTAGATCAATTATATTGATGTATCTATGAGTATAAGCCTGAGAAAACTTGAAATTTTTGTGACTGTCGCAACCTTGGGCAGTGTTACTGGAGCTGCCGACAAATTACTGCTCAGCCAGTCTGCTGTCAGCATGGCACTGGCAGATTTAGAGAATCAGCATGCTCACCCGTTGTTTCTTCGCCTTGGACGCAAACTGAAATTGAATGATCGGGGAAAAATACTTTTGCCCACTGCGCAAGACATCCTCAAGCAACTATCCAAGTTTGAACAACAGCTTGACAGTTCAACGACAGAACCTCTGGGACAGCTTCGTGTTGGAGCAAGCACAACGATAGGAAACTACCTGTTACCGTCACTCATGGCTCAATTTTCACATAAGTATTCTAAAGCTCAAATTGTCATGCAGGTTGGTAACAGTGAAGCTATTTCTGCAGCTTTGAGCGAAGGAAGTATTGATCTGGCGCTGATCGAGGGGCCATGCCATCTTGCTCATCTGGAACAACATCATTGGCAGGAGGATGAATTAGTTGTCATTGCTGGCAATAAACATCCCTGGATAAACAGTAAGACAATCAGTCAGGAAGAGCTACTAAATGCAGATTGGATAATTCGGGAAGCAGGATCTGGCACCAGAGAAGTATTTGAACAGGCTTTAGGAGCGCCCTTGTTCAATCTGTCATCCGGAATAGAAATGGGGCACACAGAAGCGATTAAAAAAGCCGTAGAAGCGGGTCTGGGAGTCAGTTGTCTATCGCGTCTGGCGGTGCAGCGAGAACTTGAACACGGTTGGTTAGTTGAAATCCCAACAACGTTACAACTTACACGTCCACTTTCACTGCTACGACTGCAGTCGGACTACCGCAGTCCCCTATTGAATGCCTGTCTGGATCTGTTGATACCAGGTTTTTCGGGATAAAAAGCTCCGCAAAAATCAAATACCAACCACAATTCAATCCAGGGGGTCAAACTTATCCCGCTCCGCATAACAGAGCGGGCAGACCCAGCCCTCGGGAAGATCATCAAACTCAACACCAGGCTGAATTTTATTCATCTCATCCCCTTTTTCCGGGTCATAGATATAACCGCAGCAGGTACAGATATAACGCATATTGGTTCCCTCTCTAGATAGTGACAGCACGTGTTTAGTACATGCGTTTTATGCTTCAACTATCATCTCATTTGCAATAAGTTCGGCCTGTTTCAACACCGTTTCTGTTGCCAGTTTTTGCATATCAGGTGGATAGCCATATTGTCTGAGCGTTCGCTTGATAATCACTTTCAATTTGGCGCGTACACTCTCTTTTATTGTCCAGTCAATTGAAGCATTCTGTTTCACTCGCTCCGTGAGTACAACCGCCAACTCTCTTAATTTATCGTGCTGCATCAGCTCTTTAGCGCTTTTATTATCAGCAACTGCGGTATAAAAAGCGTATTCAAAATCGGTTAAACCCAGCTCACTGGCTTCATTGTCCATACTTATAATGTCTTGACTCAATTTAATGAGTTCATCCATGACTTCAGCGGCGGTTAGCACCTTGTTGTGATATTTTTTAATCGCATTTTCCAGCATTTCCATTAGCGATTTACTTTTGACCAGATTTTTTCTTGATCGAGATTTCAATTCATCAGTGAGTAACTTCTTCAACACCTCCAAGGCAACATTCTTATGTTCCATGCCTTTGAGTTCCAGCAAGAACTCTTCTGAGAGAATGGAAATATCAGGTTTCTTGATTCCTGCGGCATCAAAAACATCAATCACCTGCTCAGAAACCAGGGCTTGATCAATCACTTGACGAATGGTGGTTTCTATCTCTTCATCGCTACGACCTGAGCCAGTCGCATCAAACTTGACCAAACGGGCTTTCACCGCCTGAAAAAAGGCCACTTCATCTTTAACATCCATTGCTTGCTCATGGGGTATCGCAATGGCAAAAGCTTTTGAAAGGGCGGTTACTTCATCGACAAAGCGTTTTTTACCGTCATCCAAGCCTAGAAGATGATCTTCCGCTGCTAATATAAGTGACAGCTTTTTGGCCGTATCTGCGGCGAAATAGTCCTCGTAAGCAAAACCATGAAACAGCTGAGAAACCACTTCTAGCTTTTCCAACATCAACTCAACAGCTTGCTCTTGCAGTATGGTAGGGTCGCCTTTTCCACCCGCATCGGAATAAAAAGACAGGGCTTTTTTCAGGTCGGAGGCAATCCCCAAATAATCAACAATCAAGCCACCTGGCTTATCTTTATAAACACGATTCACCCGTGCAATCGCCTGCATCAAATTATGTCCCTTCATCGGCTTATCAATATACAAGGTATGCAAACTAGGGGCATCAAAGCCCGTTAGCCACATATCCCGCACAATCACCAATTTAAGCGGATCATCAGGGTGTTTCATTCTGTCTGCCAGCGTTTTTCTTTGGGCTTTGGTGGTATGGTGCTTGGCTATTTCAGGGCCATCCGATGAACTGGAAGTCATCACCACTTTAATCACACCCTTATTCAGATCATCAGAATGCCAATCAGGTTTTATCTTGATAATTTCAGCATACAAATCAGCCGCAATACGGCGACTCATGGAAACAATCATACCTTTACCGTCAAATACAGCCTGGCGTTGTTCAAAATGGCTGACAATATCCTGAGCAATATTTTTAATGCGATTTTCACTACCGATTAACGCCTCTAACTGCGTCCATTTTGCTTTGGCTTTTTGGGTTTCGGTTAAATCATCTTGATCCAACTCATCATCCAGCTTTTTAACCAGTTCTTTGCCTTCCTCGCTCAAGTTGACCTTGGCTAAACGGCTTTCATAATAAATACGCACCGTTGCCCCGTCTTCTACCGCTTGAGCAATATCATAGACATCAATATAATTTCCAAAAACGGCAGGGGTGTTGGTGTCGGTACTTTCTATCGGTGTCCCCGTAAAGCCTAAATAGGTGGCATTGGGCAAGGCATCACGCATATATTTGGCAAAGCCATAGACGACTTTTTTACCCACCACATTGCCTAGCTCGTCTTTATCATCAATGGTCTTTGCCTTAAAACCATACTGGGTGCGGTGGGCTTCATCGGCAATCACTACGATATTTTCCCGCTCCGATAAGGTATCAAACACATTGCCCTCATCAGGCTGGAATTTTTGAATAGTGGAAAAGATCACCCCACCCGAGGCGACTTGTAATAACTCCTTGAGCTGATCGCGGTTTTCAACCTGTTTGGGTACCTGGCGTAATAACTGCGTCGATGCGGCAAAGGTATCAAATAACTGATCATCTAAATCATTGCGATCGGTGATCACTAAAATGGTGGGATTATCCAGTGCCAGCACAATCTTTCCCGTAAAAAACACCATCGACAGTGACTTGCCGCTGCCTTGGGTATGCCAGACTACACCACCTTTGCGGTCGCCTTTGGGCTGATTCTTTACCCCTGCCACACCATAACTGGCAGGGTCTTCCATCACCTGACTAACGGGTGTTTGTTTTTCTAGCGTATGCCCTGTTGCCCGAAGTGTCGACTCCACCGCCCGATTCACCGCATAGTATTGATGGTAGGCGGCTAATTTTTTAACCGTTTCAATCGTCACCACGCCCGTTTTTGGGTCTTCGGTTTTCGATTTTTCAAACACAATAAAATGACGGATCAAATCCAGCAGTGTGGCTTTATCCAGCATCCCCTTAATCAAGGTTTCCAACTGGCTAACCAGATGCGAGGCTTCCTCCTTGCCATCGGCGGTTTTCCACGCCATAAAACGGCTCAAGCCTGCCGAGAGTGAACCCGCTTTGGCTTCCAGCCCATCCGAAATAATCATCAAACCATTGTAGGTAAACAAGTTAGGAATGGTCGCTTTATAAGTTTGCAGTTGTTTATAAGCCGATTTAACCGAGGCGTTTTCATCGGCGGCATTTTTTAGCTCAATCACCACTAGGGGCAGACCATTCACAAATAACACCACATCGGGGCGTTTATTCACACCGTTTTCAATCACGGTCAACTGGTTTGCCACCACAAAATCATTGTTTTCAGGGTTAGTAAAATCCACCAGCCAAACCAGATCGCCGCGTTGGTTGCCGTCTTTTTGATAGCTTACCTTCACCCCCTCGGTGAGCATTCGATGGAAACTTTCGTTATTGGTGAGCAATTCAGGGGAATGAATGCGGCTGATTTCTTTGATTGCCTCGATTTGAGCATCATGGGGAATTGTTGGATTGATTCTGGCGATGGCATCCGTTAAGCAATTGCTTAATAAGACATCTTCAAAACTACTGCGTAGCGGGTTATCGCTATCGGGGGCAATATCAGGGGCGTAGATGTATTCGTAGCCCTGTTTTTCCAGTAGTTCGATACAGAATTCTTCAATGATATTTTCAGTAATTCGGCTCATGCCTCAGCCTCCGTAAACGCCTTGTACTCGTTGACATAGGCTAGCTTATCCACATTAAACAATATTTCACTGGCAGGATAAGAATAATCCCCCATCACAAACTCACCGAAGGAGTCATCCCAAGACTCGTTAAATTCTTCGGCTTCAGAATAACCAAGAGTATGAGTTTGTGACTCATGATGTTTTCTAGGGTTTTCATTTTCAAAGTTTCTTATCAAGAAACAGGAAACCAGTTCTGTAGTGTCAACAAGGAATATTTTTGTAAGTTCATCAATTCCATTATTTCTATCTTTCAATTGATCCATGGTTCGACCATGAGAAGTTGTCCCTATTTCGTTTCTCAAACTTCCCATTTGATGCCCAATATTTGCAATCGATGTTGATAGCTGCGTAACTAAATCACCCCCATTATAACCGATAGCCTTACATGCTTTTTTTAATGCGCTACTGATGCTTTCACTGTTTCCAAGTTCGACAGATTTCTGTTCGCATATTTCTTTTGATATTGATTCCAGAATGGATTTTGAGTTTTCAATGGCTAACCCAAAGTCGGTATCTAAGTACGTCTCAATTCTCGAAATATAATCTTCTAATGGCTCCCACCGACCATATTCTTTGATTACGGATTTTAACTTATCCATTGCTGGCTATCCTGACTTCACCGCTCATGAGTTTGGGCAGGAGGGTATCGCGGAGGGTTTGTAGGGTGCAGATTTGGGTGCTGTTTTTTATCACCTTATCATTAATTGGTTTAACTTCGGCTTCAAATTTTTTTACCGAGTCATCTGGAGGGATAACAATTTCCATTTTCTGAAAATCGCCCTTACTGATAGAACCAAACACTGTTCCCTCATCGTTAAATTTCTTGATTTCTTCCATTAATGATTCAAGTTTGAAATAAGTGTATGTATAAAAATTATGATTCGCTTTATAATGAAAAGCCGCAACGCCACGACCAATACAGCATTCTTTTTCAGCCATATTTTGAGCCCCTACGGGTGCTCTTACACTAATGAGCGTATCAAGTGGTCGGGCTAATCGCTTTGGTTCTGTTGTATAAATTCGCTCCGATGGAAACCGAAAGCCGAAATCAGCATTGCCTTGGAACATGGGCATACCAATTTTGATCTCATTAAATGAACTGCCTTTGGGCGATTGACCCATTAAATAATCAAATTCATCAGGTAGCACCCCTTCCTCCCAATCCTCCCCAGCCTCAACCACAAACCACTGACGAAAAAGCGTTTCTGCCATCTGTTCAAGGGTTTTGTTTTGGCGGTGGAGCAGGTCGATTTTGTCATCCAGCGCGCTTAATACTTCGGCAATGGCTTTTTGTTCATTTTCATCCTCTGGTAAAAATAGTGGTATTGAAAGTAAATTTGCTTTATTTAGTTTTGGTTGAACAGCCCCTGTTATATATTCATGTAAATCCAAGTTTTGGAAATAGTAAACGATCAAATTGTTATAAAAGTCTTTTTTACCTTGTATGATATGAGCATGATTATTAACCCAAAATTTTCCACTTGCTTTAAATGCAATGGGGGTCTTTCTTGATTTTAAGTTTTCACCATCTTCAGAGACAAGAACAAATTCACCATCAAATAAATAGTCATCAACGTAATCAATAACACCAGAGGCACCGTAATAAGGGTAAACACCCTGTTTTTTTGAACGTTCCATTTTACTTAAAGGAATTCTTGTTTGATTATGAATGTCAACAAAATCCTCCAATCGGTATTCCCGCCAAGCACTCCCCCCATTCTCAACTCTCAATTCTCCATTTTCCATTAACTTCTCACTCATCCCCAACCCCCAATCGCTTCACCCCACGGTCATCCAACAATATCTGCATTTGCCCAATGGCAATCTGATTGAGCTTTTGCAACCGTTCGCTTTGTACCATACCTTCATCTATCAACATGGCATTGAGGCTTTCCAGATTGGCAAGGCACACCAGTTGGCTAACATTGGCGTAGTCGCGGATATTGCCGTCTTTGTTGGGGTTGGCTTCTCGCCATTGTTTGGCGGTTTTGCCAAACAGTGCCATATTGAGCACATCGGCTTCTGAGGCATAGACATGGCTGATTTGCTGTTTGCTTAGGCTTTGTGGCAGTAAATTTTCTTTGATGGCATCGGTATGGATGCGGTAGTTGATTTTAGTGAGCTGGCGTTTGATGTTCCATTCGAGTTTGCCCAGTTCATTTTCTTTAAGTCTTTGAAATTCTTTGAGCAGGTATAGCTTGAATTCGACCGAAATCCAGGTGGCAAATTCAAAAGCGATGTCTTTATGGGCATAGGTGCCGCCATAGCGTCCTGCTTTGGAGATAATGCCTATGGCGTTGGTTTTTTCTATCCACTGCTTGGGGGTGAGGATAAAGCTGTTTAATCCCGCCTCTTTTCTAAACCCGTCGAATTCGACGGGTTTAAAATCCGGGTTATTCAGTTGCTCCCAAATGCCAATATACTCGATGGTATTGCGATTTCGGAGCCAGTTGCGTATCAGGTCGTCGGTACGGTCAGATTTTTTATGGCGGGCAATATCGGTTAATGAGATGTAATCCTGCTCATTAGCTTGTACAACCGCAATTTCGCTTTGGTTGACGATGATTTTATTGCTTTTCTTAGCCATTCACTTTCACCTTTGCCAGATTCTCCAATATCCGCTGATTCAATTCCGTTTCTTCTTTTAACTGCCCTTCAAACTCGGCTTTCAGGCTATTAAAGCGTTCGCTAAAATCAAAATCATCCTCTTCCTCTGCCAAGCCCACATATCGCCCCGGGGTGAGGACATAATCGAGTTCTTTGACACGCTCAATGGGGGCGGCATTACAAAAACCTTTTATATCCTCGTAATCACCATCAGGGTTGCGCCAGTTGTGGTAGGTGTCGGCAATGGTGCTTATATCATCAACAGAGAGTTCACGAGTACGGCGATTGATTAAATGCCCCATATTGCGGGCATCAATAAACAGGATTTCATTGCGTCTATCTCGAAACTTGCCATTGGCACGGTTGCGGCTCATAAACCAAAGCGAAGCAGGAATTTGGGTATTGAGAAACAGTTTGGCAGGCAGGTTGACAATGCAATCAATCAAACCCGCTTCGACCAAGGCTTTTCTGATCTCGCCTTCGCCCGATGTTTTGGAGGTCAACGCTCCTTTAGCCAGTACAAAGCCTGCCTGTCCACTGGGCGCAAGGTGATAGATAAAGTGCTGTATCCATGCGTAGTTGGCATTGCCTGTGGGCGGTGTGCCGTATTGCCAGCGTCCGTCTTTACGCAGTAGATCACCGCTCCAGTCGCTGACATTAAATGGCGGGTTGGCGATAATGTAATCGGCTTTCAGGTCTTTGTGGGCATCGTTTAGAAACGAGCCTTCGTTATTCCATTTGACCTGTGAGCTATCAATGCCACGAATGGCAAGGTTCATTTTTGCCAATCGCCATGTGGTCTGGTTGCTCTCTTGCCCGTAAATGGAAATATCGTTGATTCTGCCCTGATGTTCAGTGACAAATTTTTCCGATTGCACAAACATACCGCCCGAACCACAGCAAGGGTCAAGCACACGCCCCTTGTAGGGTTCGAGCATTTCAACCAGTAATTCCACCACACTTCTGGGGGTGTAGAATTGCCCGCCTTTTTTGCCTTCTGCCAAGGCAAATTCACCGAGGAAGTATTCAAACACATGCCCCAATACATCAGCACTGCGAGACTTGGCATCACCCAAGGCAAGATTGCTAATCAGGTCAATCAGTTCACCCAAACTGGTCGGGTCAAGGTTTTGTCGGGCATAAACTTTGGGCAATACACCTTTGAGTGAGGCGTTTTCCTTTTCAATCGCATCCATCGCCTCATCGACGGTTTTACCAATGGTCGGCTGTTTGGCATGGGCTTGCAGATGTGTCCAACGGGCATCTTGCGGTACAAAAAAGACATTTTCAGCTTTGTATTCGTCCTTGTCTTCAGGATCAGCCCCCGCATACTCGCCTTCACCTGCTTTTAATTTGGCGTACAACTCTTCAAAGGCATCGGAGATATATTTAAGAAAAATCAAACCCAAGACAACATGCTTATACTCGGCGGCATCAATATTTTTTCTGAGCTTATCAGCCGATTTCCACAGTTGCTTTTCCAATGATTCTTCTTGTATTTCTTTCTTCTTTGTCATTCTATCTCCGTTTGTTATTTGCTATTGGCAGGGGGTTGCTTTGAGGGGCTAACGCCCGAAAACTAGATTTTCAGCACTTAAATAGCAAAATACTTAGCTTGTGGATGATGGACAACAATCGCGGAGGTACTCATCTCTGGAACCATTTCAAAAGATTCCGTTAAGCTGACGCCGATGTTTTCCGGCTGTAATAATTCAAACAACGGAACGTGGGCTCCCAGGTCTGGGCAAGCCGGGTAACCAAAACCGTAGCGTGAACCTTGATAGCCCTGCGCGATGTAGGCATCCATATCCCTACCATCCTGCTGGATTCCCATTTCTATCCGCATCTTCTCATGCCAGTATTCTGCCAGTGCGTCGGTCAATTCAACTCCAAGACCATGCAGCATCAGATAATCATGATAACTATCTGATTCATAGAGCTGCCTGGTTCTTTCCGCTAACCGGCCACCAAGAGTGACGACAAAAAAACCAACCTTATCACCACCCTCTTTTTCATTCCGGAAGTAATCAGCAATACAAAGGCCGGGAGCATTTTCCTGGCGTGGGAAACTGAAGATTTTCTCTCCTGAATCACTGTTGACCAATAACTGGTCACCAGCACTGACACAGTCAAAATATCCATAAGCCACTTTCGGTTGCAACCAACCTTCATTCAGTGACTGCTCTTTTAATCTTTGGAATAGAGGAAGAACCGTATTATTATTTAACTCTGCATACTCTTCCTTCGACATTTTGCCGCGTCGATAACCCCAGCGTCCCCGAAATAATGCCGCTTCGTTGAGGTAACTGAATATTCGTTCGGGATCAAGATCGGTCACCAGTTGACTGCCAACAAAAGGGACTGTCGGCGGGTCAAAGGATCGATCCAAAACCTCTTGCTGCGGACTGGGGCGGTTTTTTGCAATGCTACGTTCTTCCCACTGAGTTGAGATCAGTTTTCCCGCTTCAAATTCACGGATCGCTTTCAACCCGGCAAAGGCATCGGCGCAATAGACGACTGGTTGCTGGTAATTGGGTGCACAATCAACTGCAACAAACTTGGTTGTCAATGCTGCACCGCCAAGCAGAACCGGTTGCGATAGTCCAACAGACTGAAACTGGGCGAGATTGTCCTTCATCAATAATGCCGACTTGACCAGCAGCCCCGACAGACCAACGACATCAACCTGTAATTCCTTGGCCTTGGCAATAATCTTTTCAGCAGGCACCTTAATCCCGATATTGTGAACTTTATAACCATTATTAGTGAGAATGATATCAACCAGATTTTTACCGATATCATGGACATCCCCAGCTACGGTTGCCAGTAATATGGATGTCTTTCCTTCATCAGAAAGTTTTTCCATATACGGCTCTAACAAGGTAACACTCTGCTTCATCGCTTCTGCGGACTGCAGTACAAAAGGGAGCAGCAAGTCACCACGCCCGAACAATTCACCGACTTCGCGCATCGCCGGAACCAGGAGATTATTGATGATATCCAAAGGCTGCCAGCGCCCGCGCAGTGCTGTAAGGAGATCTCCAAGCCCTTCTTTGTCACCTTTCAGAACTTTTTGATGCAGCTGTTCTTCTATTGTAAGGGAATCTTCAGCTTCACCCTCATCCTGTTCTACTGCCTGCTCAAAGTAATCGATAAAAGCCATCAACGCATCGGGGTGTCGATTAAACAGCAGGTCAAAACAAATCTTACGATCCTCTTCACTGATTGTTGCGTAGGGAAGAACCTTAGCGGCATCAACAATCGCAGTATTCAGTCCAGCTTCGACTGCTTCGTGAAGAAAAATCGAGTTAAGAACCTTACGTGCCGCTGGGCGGAGACCAAAGCTGATATTGCTGATCCCCAGAGTAAAACCAACCCCGGGTAGTTGCTGTTTGGCCAATTTGATCGCTTTCAAGGTTTCAATCGCCGCATCGCGCATAGTTTCGTCACCGGAACCGACAGTGAAAGTGAGCAAATCAAAAAGGATATCTTGCGGACGTAAACCATGCTTATTAACCGCCAGATCATATATATCTTTAGCAACCGCCAACTTTTTGTCGCAGGTCAGCGCCATTCCCTCAAGATTGATGGTCAGAGCGACCACCGCTGCCCCATATTTTTTTGCCAGGCGGCAGATACGATCCAGATTGGCACCGCCATCTTCCAGATTAATCGAATTGATGATCGCCCGCCCGGGATAAAGGGGCAATATCAGCTCCAGAGTATCCGGGCTGGTCGAATCAAACATCAACGGCGCTTTACAGGATCCGGTGAACAATTTTGTCAATTTAAGCATATCGGCAGCTTCATCCCGCCCGGCATAAGCGACACAAAGATCAAGAACCTGTGCCCCGCGTGCTTCCTGGGCAAGGGCAACTTTGAGGCAGGCATCCCAATCCTCTGCTAATAGTGCCTCTTTAAAGGCTTTGGATCCATTGGGATTACAGCGTTCACCAATGAGTAATGGGGGAATTTCCTGATGCAGTTCAACCGCTTGATAAAGACTGGCTACGGAAGCTTTCATGCTGACACCTCCCGCTGTTTCGGGGTCACCCCTTCAAGACGGTTCACCAGTGCCGCGATATGTTCAGGGCTGGTGCCACAACAACCACCGACAATACTTACTCCCTGATTAACGACAAACTGATACATCTGTTCAGCATAATCCGCAAAACTGAGGGGATAGTGAGTCTGTCCGTTCACCACTTCCGGGAGGCCCTGATTAGGAATCACGGAAATCCGCTGTGGCCAGTTTTCACTCAGATAGTTAATATGCGACATCATATCCAAAGGTCCCGTCGCGCAGTTGAGTCCAAGAGAAAAGAGAGGAAAGGGCTCCAGAGTTGCAACCACCGCCGCGATATCAGAACCAACCAGCATTGTTCCTTGCTGCTCGATCGTCACCGAAGCCATCACTGGTATGTCGTAATTTGAAGTTTCCAGTATCTCAAATGCAGCAACCAAAGCGGTTTTGGTTTGAAGTAAATCCTGACAGGTTTCAACAATCAGACAATCAACGCCCGCCTCCAATAACGCTTCAATTTGTTCACGCGTTGCTGCAGCCAACTCGTCAACTTCGATATGTCCCAATGACGGCAGCTTGGTTCCTGGACCGACCGATCCAGCTATATACTTATCCTTCCGACCAGCAATTGCCCGCCGGGCATTTTCGACCGCACGGGTATTGATTTCTTTCACTTTATCCTGCAAACCATACTCGGCAAGCACCACCTGTGAAGCGCCAAAGGTATCTGTTTCCAGAACCATTGCTCCAGCATCCAGCATCTTCCTATGAAATTCTACAATATGGTCAGGAGCCGACAGATTGAGAATTTCGTTGCACCCCTCACACCCCGACCAATCTTTCTCGCTAATATCCACCAACTGTAAATTAGTCCCGCAAGCACCATCAAAAATCAGTAACGGTTGTTCAGTAAAAGTCATTTTTTCCACCCTGTTAGCGTTTTACATCAACATTTAAATAACTTGCCAATTTCGAACAATGAAACAATTTCCCTATTTTTGCAAATATTTGTTAAAATTCATCCTTCAATCAATGATGGGAGGTCAATCGTGAGCCCAACAAGTCGTCAATCACTTACCAATTCCTCGCAGCGTCGTTTGGGGGAGTATCTTCAAGCCGCAGGCTTATTAAATTCAGAACAACTTGATGAGGCCATCGAATATCAATGCATCTACGGGGGAAAACTTGGTACCAGCCTGATTGAATTGGGGCTGATTGATGAGGATCAATTGGCAAAAGTCCTCAGTAAACAATTGCAACTTCACCATATTAAGCCTGACTTGTTGATGAATGTGTCCGCTGCAGTATTAAAACTTATCCCGAAAAAAACCGCCCTGAAATATCAAATCGTCCCCTACTATGAAGATGGAAAAAAACTTTATATTGCTATGAATGAAGCAAGGGATCTGACTCTGATTGACGAGTTATCTTTCCAGCTCGATCGTATTATCATCCCCTTGGCAGTTCCGGAAATCCGCCTCCTGCTGGCACTGCAAAAACATTATGGAAGGGTTCTTTCGCCACGCTTTGAAACGTTAGCTAAACAGATGGATCGACGGAGGCTGGCAGCGCAAAAGAGAAAATCCAAACAGCAAACAAGCAAGCAAATGGACTCAAAATCAACTG
>Ga0256840_1000313_pt1 | contig 49424 bp, 42 predicted proteins | sample 355202metaG_FD_185969 | JGI IMG/M metagenome (GOLD analysis project Ga0256840, IMG submission 185969) | Hydrothermal vent microbial communities from Mid Atlantic Ridge, Atlantic Ocean - 355-202 | ecosystem: Environmental > Aquatic > Marine > Hydrothermal vents | place: Atlantic Ocean: Mid...
TAATTTTATGATAGATCAAATCAAAAATCAACAATGGGATTGTTTTAGAGATTAAAGACTAGAACATGTGAAATTATGTATTTAAACTTGACAGGTCAAAACATATCAACCCCGCGATATAATACCGTAATTCAGGACTCCAAGAAATTCTCATATCAAAGAAAATTATTGTAGGGTTAGTCGTCTATCTCAAAATAATTTGATGCAGAAATGGGGATTTCTTGTAGTCCCAACTTGTTGATTTTGTTATGAATGGTCTAAGCCTATCCGCTCTTGGACTGCGTTATCAGCTTTTGCTTTAGAATGACTTAGGACTGCATGCTGATGCCTTGCCAAGAACAAATAGGCTTAGACTGTAGTGCGGTATTATGTCGCGAGGTTAATAGGATAAGCCATGCCCATAGACAGTATTGTGTCAATTTAAATTGTAGAATCGTAAATCAAATTTTCCAACCCCAACGATTATCTCTTTCGATTTGAGTTTATTGGTAAGTGGGATTTATCCCACTCAAAGTTAAGTTTAAACTAGAATAATAATGGTAAAATTCGACAATTTAACAAAAGAAGGTGTTATATCATAGAATCCTTTGAAAAGGGTACAGCTCTCCCTTAAACTTCGAAATGTCGTTACTAGTTTTAAAAAAGAACTAAGTAATCTTGGAGTGCCAACAGTATGAAAGATATAGAATATATTGATGTGACTAGCGACTCATTTGAAATTAAACAGATTATTTATGATTCTAGAAAAACAACTGAAATGTTTTATGACTCTGTAATAATTAAGTCGACTCATACAAGAAGAGTAAAAAATAACTTAGATAATTTGTTTTTTGAATTACTTTTACAATTTCATGATGAAGTAATAATGTTGAATTTTTATGAAGTTTCAGATATTATTAGTACAAGTACACTCTCATATTTTCCAGAAATTAGAGAGATTAAAATTGTGCATAAAAATAATTTTTCTACATGTGAATTTATTCCTATGTGGAGCAATAAATCTATTAATTTTAAATTTATTGATTTTAAAATGGAATCATGCAAAGTTTAAGACAGTATCTGACTCGAATGCTGCTAAGTTAAGCCTGTTTAGCATGTTTTTTACCCTTGTGAGGAAGTTCTCGCATTATTGACCTTTTTTGGGTCATTAATTGATAAGGTTTTGGTCTTCGTTTTAAGCATCTGGGTTCACTGCGACCTAATTGTTGATAGAGAACGCTTTTGGAGATTGTATCAATTAATGTTTGTCTTAATCGCCTTATTTCGTGCACGCTATTTCCGGTTAAATTTATAATTGTTTGCCAATTCCTTAGAGCTTGAAGTGTCGCTTTAAAACTGATTAATCTGGGTTTGACTTTCGTTATAAAGGGTACTGACCCCTTTAATTCGTTAGTACAAGTACACTCTCATATTTTCCAGAGATATAGGGGTCAGTACCCTTTAATGGTAATTAGGAATAATACCACTTACAAAAAGAAGTATATTAAAGGTTTGCCTAAGACTCCAAGCGTAAAAAGTGCTTTAAACTAGAATTTGAGTGGGATAAATTCCACTTACCAGATTGGCTTCGTTTGGTTTTAAATAACTATTCGAGATTAAATATTTGATAAATAGCCACAAACACCTGAAACATCTGTCTACAACTCAATCCAAGAAAGCACCCTAAAGAAACAAACCAAGCTCAAGACTTTTGGAGCGAGGTATAGGGGTCAGTACCCTTTAATGGTAATTAGGAATAAAACCACTTACAAAAATAAGTATATTAAAGGTTTGCCTAGGTCTCCAAGCGTAAAAGATGCTTAAAACTTGACTTGGAGTGGGTTAAATCCGACTTTTCTATAAATAGAGACCCTTGCAAAACTTTGGGGTAGTGGAAAAAGAATGAAAATTTTTAAGGTGCTCATTGAATTGCTTATTAACGGATTAAAGTGTCGAGGTGATTTTGAGATAAGTTTGGTACTACTAAATTTTTATAAATTTATACCAATTTCAAAAAGACCTGTTTAAATCTTTGGGTGCAATGCAATACATTTTTAGGGCAGTATGTTATTATGCGCGTTAATTAAAATAAGTTGGGTATATTATGGCAAATGTAGGCATAAATGAATTTAAGAATGGCATGAAACTATTAATTAATGGTGAGCCATGGAATATTACTGATGTAGATATGGTTAAACCAGGAAAAGGTCAGGCCTTTACACGCATTAAGATTAAAAATCTTAAAACGGGACGTGTGGTTGATAAGACCTGTAAATCAACGGATAAAATGGAAACAGCAGACGTGATGGAGTTGGATTATCAGTACCTCTATAATGATGGTGAAACTTATTACTTTATGCATCCAGAGACTTATGAACAGATTGAAGCCAGCAAAGAAGCCGTTGGTGATAATGCTAAGTGGTTGATGGAGGAATCTATTTGTACCGTAACGCTGCATGATGATAATCCTATTGTTGTGGTACCACCAAATTTTGTTAATTTAAAAATTGTTGATACCGATCCTGGTCTTAAGGGCGATACTTCTGGTGGTGGTGGCAAACCGGCAACACTGGAAACAGGAGCGGTGGTTCAAATCCCTTTATTTGTTCAGATTGGAGAAGTTATCAAAGTTGATACGCGCACTGGCGAATATTCTTCACGCGTGAAAGACTAACTTGCTTGAATGAAACAATCCTATTTGTCACAATGCTCGTTGCCTCTATTAAAGCAGCGGGCATTTTTATTGCAAAAAATTCGGCAGTATTTTGAGTCCGAAACCGTATTAGAGGTGGAGACGCCGATTTTATCATCGGCGGGAAATACCGATATTCATATTGACAGTTTTACTTCACAGGCTATTAATCGTGATTCTGACAAGAGTTACTTGAGAACATCGCCAGAATTTCCATTGAAAAGACTCATATGCAGTGGCGTGGGCGATGTTTTTGAAATTGGTAAGGTTTTTCGTTACGGTGAAGTCAGTCGCACGCATAATATTGAATTTACTTTGTTGGAGTGGTATCGCTTGGGTTTTGATTACCTGCAGTTAATTCGGGATGTGGAGTCTCTCTTTTTCAGTCTTTTTGATGCCTTTAATGTGAACTATGAAAGCAGCCAAACATTAACATTTTTTCAATCGTTTCAGAATGTCTTAGCAATTAATATCGAAGAGATAACACTCCAAGAGCTTAATCAAATATGTATTGCAAATGACTATTCTGGCAGTGTTTTGTCAAAGGATGAGGCGTTAGATTATTTGTTTGCTTGTCAAATTCAGCCACAATTAGCCAAAGACAGCTTAACTTTTATTACACATTATCCTGCTTCCCAGGCGGCTTTATCCCAAATAGATTTAGATAATCCACAGTATTCATTGCGTTTTGAGGTTTTTTATCAAGGACAAGAGCTTGGCAATGGCTACCAAGAATTAACCGATGCTAAGGAATTGTTGCATCGTTTTGAAAAAGATAACAGTAAACGCGGAGCTAATGCAATTCGTATCGATGAAAATTTGATTCACGCAATGAATGTTGGCATGCCTGCATGTTCAGGAGTTGCTGTTGGGATTGATCGGTTGTTAATGGTATTGCTCGGAATTGAAGATATTTCAGGCGTATTAAGCTTTAATGCATGTAATTCATAGAAAAATTAAAGCAATTAAACGATAATCTTGCCCAACTTGAAATGTATTTAAAATTATGGCAATTATTCGTAAGATTCTAGGTTCTATCATCTTGTTTTTTAACTGGTTATTTTCACCTAAAGGGGTGGAAAGAGAAGAAAGTGAACAACAAAAAATTGATAAATCAACAGAAAAACTCAAATTATACCAATACAATGCTTGTCCTTTTTGTGTCAAGGTTCGACGCGCGATGAAACGCATGTCTTTGCCTATTGAAATAAGAGATATTCGAGCAAATCCTGAGTATAAGAAAGAACTCGAGCACGAGGGTGGACGGTTAATGGTGCCGTGTTTGCGCATTGAAAATGAAGACGGGCAGTATACTTGGATGTATGAGTCATCAGATATTATTCGTTATTTGTCGCAAAAGTTTCCTGTCTCAGATTAAGCACTGGCTTGTAAGGTATTAGCGATGGATTGCATGGCTCTATCGAAAATAGGTTCTTTCTCGACCATTACAATCGTTTTATCGGTTAAGCCCATGGCAATCTGTTGAGGTATTATGTCTTTGTACTTCAATCCAGAGGCAAGCACAAAGAGGTATTTTCCTGTAATCGGACTAATCCATGACAGTTTTGCCTCAATGGTTTTATTGCTTTCATCTAAGTCGTTAAAGATGAGCCAGTCGCCGACTTGCATTGATTTAACTAGGTTTAGAGAAGCATCATCAACAACGATGTTTTCATTTGCGGCACTTAGTGCTTCTTCTTCCTTGATGTACGAGACAACACCAAGTTCGTGATCTTGAATCTCTGCTAAGCCAATAATTTCTTGGGATTCTGTTTCGCTTTCGATTGCTTCTAAGTCAAGATTAAAATGTATATCCACGAGTTGTTTTTTTAACTTGAGAAGCTTCTTTTTGACGATTTCTTTGTTGAAAGTAACCAGTTTAAGTCCTTTGATGTATTGCCTTAACAGGTCATCAATTTGAGTTTTAGTGATGGTAACTTCTTCACTAAAGTGAGCTAAAGCAATTAAATTGTTGATAAAATCCACTTTATCTTTGTATTCATCAGAGGTTCTTGAATGCTTAATATCCGTCAAAACTAGTATATACAACCATGAGCCCAATAAAATATCCTTAAATAACTTAGGCATTTTCTTGTTGGTCATTTTATTGATTAAGACCTCAGCAGCAACTTTTTTAGCCTGAATTAATTTTTCTTTTTTGTGGAGTTTTTCGTTAGTTTGATTCTGAACTTTTTTAGTTGATTCTTTAAGGTTTTTATTAAAAGCACTAAACTCGTCAATCAAATCATTAAAATATTCATCACTGTAAGTTTCATTATTAACAATCTTTTGTGAGATGGCTTTTATTTCATCTAAAAACAATCCTTTTTCATCAACTTCTCGACTCCATCCAACCGAGGCAATGGATAAATCATTGAGCAAAACTCGAGCAGGGTGCGTTTTGTCAGCAAAAAGGTTGCTATCTTGAAGAGCTATTTTGAGGTATGGAATTTGTAAATGCGAGAGTATAACTTGAATTGAATCGGGTAAATTTCTGTCATCAACAATGTATTTAAACAACAAGACGATTAAATCTATCGCTTGCATGTCCTTATTTTCGATGACTTCGTTGTTATCTTTGCTTAATTCATCGATAAAATCTTTTTTAACTTCTTCAGGTGATTTATTTTTTTCTGAAAGACTGATTTTTGAAAAATCTACATTTTGCAGAGAGTTAAGCGTTTTAATTAAAACATCGACATTAACGGGTTCATTGCGTGCTGCGTTGCTTAAGGTGCCTGAATTTCCTGTATCTAATTGACTTAATTTATCAGCTTGCTGGTTAAACTTTTCTAATAATTTGGATGAAACATTAAGTGCTTGGGTGCCATTGTTTGATGATACTTCTGGGTTGAATTCGTTGTTTTGGTCGGTACTGCCATTTTTGACTGCATTATTGTTTGTATTATTTCCTGATGTAAGTGCGGTTGTGTTGAGGGGTGAGCTCTTTGTGTTGCTGGTTTTGTTACTTAAAATGTCTGAAATAAGTTGGTAACTGCTATCAAAATTTGTATTTTGGGCATGACTTGAGTCTTCGTTGTTATCCATGTCATCAATATCAGCAAGTGAAAATTTTTCATTAGGATTTATGGTCTCGACTTTTTCATCCAATGATAAATTTTGCGTCGTTAAATCAATTTCATCTTCTTTATCTTCATTGGGGTTGTTATTAAACCCAAAGGATATGTGTTTAATGATGCCTTTTGATGATAAGAATTCATTGATGTCATTGTAGACTTCGTTAAGGTTTTTCAATACATTGCGATCAAATATGATATAAAGCATTAAGCGAAAATGCATATCCATCTTTAATTTTGTGTCAATGGCTTCGATGCTCTTACGGTAAGAATCAACGATAACAATAGGGGAAATTGGGACTTCAATTGTTTTTAAGCTGGCAACCCCAGCAAGTTTTGCGTACCGTTGCTCAAGACCATAGAGATTAGTGTTGCAGTTGATTTCACATTTGCTTACAAGATTATCCCGAGCTAAAAATTCATCAAGGGTGTTATCCTCTACTAATGATAAGCTTAAGGTGGGCTTTTCTTGTTCTTGCTCTTCATCAATATTGACATAGACGTATTTGCCTTCAATAAAACGCCTATTGGCTCGATCTAAGGATTCTAAAAATACGTCAATCAAATGGTCTTGTTGTGTCTTGATTGATTCTAATTGGTCAAAATAGCGGTTCTTGTCTTTTTCAGAGTTGCTCGCACCAGCTAGTTCATAGACAGCGGTGTCTAACGCATCAAAGCTAAGAATAAGCTTTGGTTTTATGAGCGATTTAAATTCCCCAATTAAATCATTTACTATATTTATATTAGTATCTTCCACATTGGTACATCATAAATTAATTTAACACCATTCTAAACCAGTGGATGGCATTTTAGAATAATTGTTTGAGTTTTAATTGTTAAATATTGTTTTATTTGTGCTAGTATAACCTCATAATTTTCTAATTTTCACTGGTTACGCTATGCGAATAAAATTAATTGTAGTGCTTTGTTTTTTTGTGGGGCTAGTAGAGGCTCAGGATTTGCCTTATGTTAATTGGGAAAATCACCCCGTTCATGCTCTGGATTTGTCGCCTGATAAAACGCGTTTAGCTGTCGCTCATACGGCGGATAATCGTGTGCAACTTTTTGATGTCTCTTTAGGTTATCCGATTCGACTTGGGCATGTGAAAGTTGGTATTGATCCAGTTTCGGTTCGTTTTAAAAACAATAACGAATTGTGGGTGGTGAACCATATTTCTGATTCCATAACTCTCGTTGACTTCGATAACCGACAAGTCAAACAAACATTAATAACAAATGACGAACCTTTTGATGTTGTTTTTGCTCAAGATAAGGCCTTTGTTAGTTGTTCACAAGTCAATCAAATTATGGTGTTTGATACCACTGATTTAACTGCAGTAGCACAGGTTATTGATGTGATGGCAGAAGACCCTCGTGCCATGGCAGTAAATGCTGATGGCAGTAAAGTTTATGTGGCGAGTTTCGAATCGGGTAATAAAACCACAATACTTGCTGGAGGAATTGACGAAACGGATGGAAGGTTGGGTTTTCCTGGAAATCCCGTTAATCGCAACCCATCGCCTTACCAGGGACAAAATCCACCACCCAATAATGGCACTGGTTTTTTCCCTGCTTTTAACCCTGATTTACCTGAACCTCCTAAAGTTTCCCTTATTGTAAGGCAAGATGACACGGGTCGTTGGCGTGATGATAATGGCGAAGATTGGACGCACATGGTTTCGGGCGAACAAGCCAACCTTTCTGGAAGAGTGCAGGGGTGGACTTTACTTGATCACGATATCACCGTTATTGATACACAAACTCACGAAGTCAGTTACGTGTCGGGATTGATGAATATTGGTATGGCAATCGGTTTTAATGTGGCAAAAAACCAAATAACATTGATTGGTACCGATGCAACCAATGAAATAAGGTATGAGCCCAACCTCAACGGCACATTTGTGCGGGTTAAATTGGGAGTGGTCTCTGCCAATAACCTTTCGCAACCAATGGTGATGGATTTAAACCCTCATCTGAACTACAGTCATTCAACTATTGCTCAGACTGAACGCGATAAGTCGGTGGGTGATCCGCGAGGAATTGTCTGGAGTGAGGATGGTAATACGGGCTATGTTTCGGGCATGGGCTCTAATAATGTTATTGTTGTTGATGCTCTAGGCAACCGAAAAGGGCGTATTGAAGCGGGTCAAGGTGTGACTGGCTTGGCATTGGATGAGAGTCATAAGCGACTGTATGCATGGAATCATTTTGAAGCCAGTTTGTCGGTGATTGACACCCAAAGTCAGTTAGAGTTAAAGAAAGTTCAAGTTTTTAATCCTTTGCCCCAAGCTATCGTTGATGGACGAAAATTTTTATACAGTACACACGATACATCTGGATTAGGACAAGCCTCTTGTGCTTCCTGTCATGTGGATGCACGCATGGATAAGTTGGCGTGGGATTTGGGTAATCCCGCAGGTGAGATGAAAATTTTTAATCAAAATTGCCAAACAGATTTTTCTGCAGTTTCGAACTTTAATTGTGAGAATTTCCATCCAATGAAAGGCCCAATGATGACCCAAACCTTTCAAGATATTATTGGACACGAACCTTTTCATTGGCGTGGAGATAGGGATGGAGTCGAGGAATTTAATGGAGCATTCATGTCGATAAATGGAGACGATACGCAATTATTAAGTCAAGAAATGGCACAATTCAAAGCCATGCTGTCTACCATCACCTTTCCACCCAATGCCTACCGAAATATTGACAATAGCTTACCTGAAAGTATTGAGTTAACTCACCATTATACTTCTGGACGTTTTTCTGATGCGGGTTTACCCTTGGGTTTTGGTAATCCGCAACATGGTCTAGAACTCTTTAACTTAGGCTTGTTAGATAACGTATTCCAATGTGGTTCTTGTCATACAATTCCTACAGGAATGGCAGTTAATGGAGGGCTAAAACTAGGAGTTATAAATGCCAGTGTTGGTGGTGAGGTGATGCCACTTGGGCCGTTTGATGCGAACCACCTTGGCATTGTTAGTGTCGATGGTTCAACACAAAAATCCATTAAAACACCGCAATTAAGAAATTTGTATGAAAAAGTAGGGTTTGAAATGTCACGTACTGAATCTTTAGCGGGTTTTGGCTTCTTGCATGATGGCGCAATAGATTCTGTCTCACGTTTTTTAAGTGCACCGGCTTTTGGTGTGGATTCAGATCAAGAGGTGGCTGATTTAGTGGCTTTGATGATGGCATTTTCGGGTTCTGAACTCGATAATGGTCATATTCCATTGGGTAATACACCTGACCAATCACAAGACACTCATGCAGGCGTAGGACAACAGTTTGCTCTTACCCAAGCCACTCAATCCAATGCTCGCGTGGATGAATTGGTTGCTATAGCCATGAGTGCTAAAGTTGATTTAATCGTTAATGCCAGTGATGGTCGAAATTATCTATTTAATGTCGCTGATAATCAGTTTATCAACGAGGATGGTGATGCCATTAGTGCGATTGGTTTAATGTCTATTCCAACCCCAATAAATACACTCACCTACACTCTTGTTCCCAAGGGTTTGGGGCGGCGTTTAGCCTTTGATCGAGATGGCGATGGGATAAGTGATAAAGAGGAAATAGCTCAAGGTTCAAATCCAACAGATGCTCATTCCACGCAAATTCGACCCAAAACGGGGCTCTGGTTTAACCCTCAACGAAGCGGTCATGGCATTGATTTGCATTTTTCAGGCAACAATCTCTTTATGATTTGGTATACCTATAACGATGATAAAACACCAACTTGGTATATTGCATCAGGGGAATACCAAGCTAATTGGCAGGCAGATTTACTCACTTTTAGCTGGGATGAAGTAACAAGAACGCCAACATCTGCTGTTATTGGGCAAGTTAATTTAAATTTTCTTGATGCAAAAAACTCTGAGTTTTCGTGGATTATTAATGGCAGAGAAGGCTCAGAACCCTTTGTTTATCTTAATGTGTCTAATCAACCTACAACAAAACAATTTACTGGTTCATTCTATAATCCAGATGATTCTGGTTGGGGGATTAGTGTTAACAGTAAAGGTGATGCTATTGTTATGATTGTTTATTATTACGATGAAAATGGAATGCCAAGATGGGCTTTAGGAAGTGGCATCAATATTGAGTCAGGTCAAATGGATTTATTGTCTTATTCTGGATTTTGTCCTGATTGCGATTTTAGTGTGACAACCACGCAATTGGCGGGTTTAATAAACTACGACTTTAGTTCCCCAAGTCATCTATCAACAAATATAGATATAACTTATCCTGATAACCAAGTCGGCAAATGGTTGCTGATTAATCAAAATTTACAAGCAATTTCAAGTGAGTTTTTTGATCCAGAAATGCAATGATATTGTTTTTCATCTTACTGCTGTTTAATGCAATGGTTTTTTCCTCAGAGTTGGTTGAAAAACAATTGCCAGTTAAGGGTTTAACTCGTTCCTATGCGGTCAACCAGGTTCAAAACGATACCAAAACACTAAAACCATTAATCCTTGCATTACATGGTGGTGGCAGTCGTTGGGATAAATTTGCTTATAAAACCACCCAATCAAACTTATTAAATGCTGCCAACAATCACAAGGCGATTATTATATTCCCGCAAGGAGTAAAAAACCATTGGAATGATGGCAGAAAACACCTAAAAAATGGTATTGACGACGTGGCTTTTATCTCTTCTCTAATTGATTATTCCATTAATAATTATGGGGTGGATAAAAACAAAATTTATGTTGTGGGTTTTTCTAATGGAGGTTTTATGTCAATTCGCCTAGCGATTGAACTTTCAGATAAAATCACTGCTATTGCGGCTGTTTCTGCGCAATTAAGTGAAGCAATACAACATAAAAAAATGACAGGAAATGTTTCATTTTTGCTTATCAATGGCACACAAGATCCAATTGTGCCTTACATGGGTGGTGAAATGAAATCCTTTCGGTTCGCAAAGTCACGGGTAAGCTTTTATCAACTCAAGCTACGCTGAATTATTTTTTAACTGCAAATCAATGCAGCGATGATAAAAAAAGTTTATTTATTAACCATAAAAAGTTTGATAAAACCAATCTATCAATTGATAAATATTCTGAGTGTAAAAAGGGGGCTAGGTTGTATTGATTAGCGTAAATGGCGGTGGACATACATGGCCTGGAGGCAAGCAATATTTACCTGTTAAGCTTATTGGTAAAGCCTCCCGTGAATTAGATGCAGGCAAAGAAATAATCAGTTTTTTCTTGAATCCATAAAGCGATTATACTCAACCTCTGGTATGAAAATGCTATAATTCGATTTTGATTACTTTAGTTGTAAAAAAATGCCTAACCTACACCAAGCCTATGCCAGTTGTCCAAAGCATTTAGAATTGCTTTTAAAAGAGGAGTTAATTGCTCTGGGAGCTCAAGATGTTGCTGAAAAATTATCTGGAGTGGTGTTTTTTGCAACTGCGCAAGTGTTGATGAGAATATTGCTTTGGACTCGCTTGTCGAATCGAATATTGGTGCTGATTAACCAAATCAAAATAAATGATTCAGAAGACTTGTACAATGCCATTTATAAAACCAACTGGCAAAATCAAGTGCGCAATACCCCTCAGACTTTGGCGATTAATTTTAAAGGCACTAATAAAGAGTTACGAAACACCCAATACGGTTCCCAAGTAGTCAAAGACGCGATATGTGATCGCTTGAGAGAGGCAACGGATTCACGCCCTGATATTGTCAAAAGCAATGCCGATTTATCGGTCAGTGTGGTGCTTAAACACAACCAAATATTGGTTTATCAAGATATTTCAGGGCGTTCTTTGCATTTGCGTGGTTACCGCCAAAGTTTAACTAAAGCGCCATTGAAAGAAAATTTAGCCGCTGCGGTTTTGATACGAGCTAAATGGCCTGAATTATCCAACCAAAATTACAATCTTATCGATCCCATGTGTGGCTCGGGGACTTTTTTAACCGAAGGATATTTGATGGCGTGTGATATTGCTCCAGGTTTAACCAACCCACATTATTCAGTTGAGACCTGGAGTGAATTCAATCAGGATAAATGGAATGAACTGTTATTTGAAGCCAAAACTCGCATGATTGCAGGAGTTGAAAAATTCCAAGGGCAAATAATTGGAGCAGATCACCACAAAGATTCGGTCAAAATATGCAAAGAACATGCCTACCAGCTCAATGCAGAGGATAAAATTCAATGCCAATACAAAACCTTTGATACCTTTAATATTCCAGCAAAGAATAATTTAATTGTTTGTAACCCGCCTTATGGAGTTCGGTTAAAGAAAAACGTTGATGCCACATGGCGACAATTGGGGCAATGGATGGCAACCAAAGCATTGGGTAGCACTGCAGCGATAATGACGTATGCAAAAAGTCAGGGTTTTATGCTTGGATTTCGTGCCAAAAAATCATGGCAGTTGATGAATGGTGATTTAGCCATTACATTGATTACTTTTGATATTGAAGCCAAAAAGAAGCTCAATTCACCAGAAGGACAAAAACACGCATTGCCCGAAACAGCTCAAATGGTGGCAAATCGCATAAAGAAAAACATGAATCGTTTAAAAAAATGGATAAAAAACGAGGACATTAATGCTTATCGAATATACGATGCGGATATTCCAGAATATGCTGTTGCCATTGATGTTTACAATGAACACATTAATATTCAGGAGTACAAAGCTCCCAATACTATCCCTGAAAAGAAAACTAAAAAAAGATTGGAAGATGCTATTTTGGGCGCACAAGTGGCACTGAATATCAAGAATGACAAGGTTCATATCAAAACCCGTCAAAAACAAAGCAGTAATTTTCAATACGAAAACAAGCAGATTGATAGCGGTGATATTATAGTACATGAACAAGACCGAAAGTATATTGTCAACTTAGAAAAATACCTCGATACAGGTCTATTTATTGACCACCGATGGATTCGTTCTTATATTCAGCAAAATGCAAAGGGTACAAGTTTTCTTAACTTATTTAGTTACACAGGCAGTGTTACCGTTGCGGCAGCCATGGGAGGCGCAGTTTCAACGGTGAGTGTCGATACTTCCAAAGCGTATTTAAGTTGGGCGCAAGAGAATTTTCGCATAAATCGCATGAATGTTTTCAGCCATAAATTGGTGCGCAGTGATGTGTTGGAATATTTGGGAGATTGTAAGCAAAAATTCGACTTAATTTTTGTTGATCCACCGACGTATTCAAACTCACACTCGCGTGATACCGATTGGGATGTGCAGCGCGACCATAAACAGTTGTTGTTGGCGTGCAAAATGGTGCTCAACTCAAATGGTACGATAGTGTTTTCAAATAATTACAAGAAATTTATATTAGATGAAGAATTAAATGACTATTTTGAAATAAAAGACCTAACACAAAAAAGCATTTCACCAGATTTTGTTAAAAGTAAAATCAAGCGGGTGTGTTATCAATTGAAGCTTAAATAAGTTCAGGAAAATGTACAATAATATTCAGGCTCTGCGAGGAATAGCGGCTTTTTTGGTTGTTATCTTTCACTTGCTTCCACATTTTCGGGCGATGGGTTTATCCAATGTAATATTTGAATCCATTGCTCAATACGGTTATGCGGGCGTTGATGTGTTTTTTGTAATCAGTGGTTTTGTCATGGCAAAAACTACCCAGAATTTACCACAAACTATTTCATCGGGTAAAATATTTATTAGCAAAAGATTTTTAAGAATTTATTCTGGTTATTTACCAATTTTTGCCTTTGCTTTATTGTATTATTCTACCTATAGTCCTGACTTTGTTAAAGAGATTGATTTGGTTAGTTCTTTATTCCTTACTTCTACGGATATGCAAATATTGTTGCTAGGTGTCTCTTGGTCATTAACTTACGAACTTTTTTTCTATAGCCTTATTGCGTTTATATTACTGACGAAGCTTTCATTTAGATTTGTATTTTTTACTGTTGCATTTATGGTAATAATAAAAAATATATTTTTCCCTATAATTGATTCCAATTGGTTGAATTTTTCATTATCACTTTTTCTCTTAGAATTTATGGCCGGATTTTTTCTTTTTTCATTATTGAGGCCTATTGCTCAACCGATATATTTACCAATACCTATAATTCTTGCATTGATTTCTCTTTATTTTGGAGTAACAATCCCTATGGAGAATAATTGGATTCGAATTATGACTTTTGGCGTATTTGGCTTTGCAGTGATTTGGATTCTATTGGCACTAGAGATAAATGAAAAACTGATTATAAGAGGGACTTTAAAGAGAATAGGCGATGCCTCTTATTCACTTTATTTGGTTCATATTGTTTTTGTGAATATGTTTTATACATCAGGCATACGCACTGCACTAGTCACTCATAATATCGCCTTATTGGGTTTTATCGTCTACACGATTATGATTGTTATAATCAGTCTTCTTATCTACAAATGGATAGAATTGCCATTGTATAAAAAAGTAATTCGCGGTATTATGCCGAGGGGTTAATATGCCCATAAAATTAAAAGATAAATCACTATGAATAAAATAGAAAAACTAATACAAAAATTACCAAAAGCAGAATTGCACTTGCATATTGAAGGCAGCTTTGAACCTGAGCTTATGTTTGCCATTGCCAAGCGTAATAATATTAACTTACCACACGACAGTGTTGAATCATTACAAGCAACCTATGAGTTTAATAACTTGCAAGAGTTTTTGGATATTTACTATCAAGGGGTTAATGTTTTGCAAACGCAGCAAGATTATTATGACTTGACTTGGGCATATTTACTCAAGGCACAGGCTGACAACGTGGTGCATACAGAAATTATGTTTGATCCGCAATCCCACACAGAACGGGGTATTTCAATTGATACAGTGATAAATGGTATTCATCAAGCGTTAGTTGATGCTCAAACTCAGCTTGGTATTTCCTCTTTTTTAATCTTTAGTTTACTGCGTCACTTGAGTGAGCAAGAGTGCCTTGAAACCTTAGAACAAGCGGTTCCACACCTTGATAAAATTAAAGCCATTGGTTTGGACTCTTCAGAAATGGGACACCCACCGGAAAAGTTTACAAAATTGTATAAAAGAGCCGAAGAGTTGGGCTTGTTAAAAATCGCTCATGCGGGTGAAGAAGGACCCCCTGAGTATGTTTGGAGTGCCATTGACGTGCTTGGTATTGATAGAATTGATCATGGCAACCGATGTTTAGAAGACGATAATTTGGTTGAATACATAAAACAAAAATCCCTCACTTTAACGGTTTGCCCATTATCGAACCTAAAATTGCGTGTGGTTGACGATTTAACACATCATCCAATTAAAATTATGCTTGATAAAGGCTTAAATGCGATGATTAATTCGGATGACCCAGCTTATTTTGGTGGCTATGTAAATGACAACTTTTTTGCTGTTGCGGATGCTTTAGATTTTTCCGAAGAGGATATTGTGCAATTGGTGAAAAATTCTTTTACGGGTAGTTTTTTATCAAAAGATAAAATAAAAGAACACATAGCTCAAGTTGATAAGTTGCTCTAATTAAGCATCAAAAGGGCATGAATAATTAAATTTCACGCCCTTTTTTTTTCCAATCTATTTTTTAGCTAGATTACACTGCGTGTTATCAAGATTGGTGAGTTGATTGACATCAAATTGACCCGAATCCAAGTTTATTGTGCTAAAATCATAGTCAATAACGGCCTGGTTGCAATCATTCCAGCTCATTGATAAGCTGCCATATGCTGTTGATTGAGCTGTACCATTGAATAAATTTGCTCCTGTAAACTGATTCATTTCGGTTATGGTAACGCTTTGATCTGATACCTCACCTTGACCCGATAACCACAGTTGATTGCCGTTACTATCATAGGTATACCAAGTAACGTCTGCCATTTGAGTTCCATTTGTTTCGCTTATATACACAGTAAACCCTTCTCCTGATCGGCTTGGGTCAAACCAGGCTCCTGACATGCCAATTTGCAAAGATTTGTTGGTGCTACCACACTCATTTCCAGGGATTTCTAAGGCTTTGTTTATTTCAATTTCATTACTTTCTATAGCTGATAGACTGTAGCTGAAGGTGGCTTGATTGCATTGATTGAAAACTAATTGTGCTTCGCCTTCGTCAATGACATTCACATCGCTTGAGGCAAAGGCAGAACCAAATTGCGCTCCATTTGTACTGTAAACATGCGAGAAGTCAATAATGTGATTGTTGATTTCTCCCACTGCAAATAACCACAGATTGTCACTGTTGTGGTTTAAGCTAGCAAAAATAACGGCTCTACCATCCTTAAGAATTTCTATGTTTATGGTTTGATTTTCTGCACCTTGTGCTACCCATGAGCCTGAGTTTTTAGCATTAACCTTGTAAGTTTGAGAGCCAGATGAACCTTCACGTGAGAAGTGATGAAATGTCGTGTCATCACCACCAAACCCACCTGAAAGAGAGTTAACCAGTAAATCTTGCTCATTGTAAGTGATGTTTGCACCAAAGTTATTGTTAACTTGTGGTACTTGAGCCGCTAGCATTTGATTTTCAATAAATTGACCATTGCTGTCTAGGGAATAAATGTAAATAGCGCCTTGTGTCGCATTGGCATCTTTTCCCTTGGGCGCTCCAATGATGAGTTCGTTGCCAAAGAGTTCTGCTTCAAAACCGAATTGGTCATTAATATGGGCATTACTGGATTCGATATACTGCGTTTCTGACCAGAGTCCTGATGCATCCTTATTAAAGATGGCGACGCCTCCTTTGCCTCCTGCGTGAACACCACCAATTGCCATTAAATTGTTGTTAATACTTATGGCTGTTCCTAAATTAATATTTCGTGAATCATTTATGCTTTGTACGTTTTGCCATACATCCGCTGTTTTTTCATAAACATCCACACGACCTGCGGTTGAGATATTTTGTTCTCCAAAAGAGCCGACAATAATTTGATCATTTTCGTAATCCATTGATTGACCAAACAAATGGTAATTCTGAGTAAGCTTCTGAGTTTGTTCAAATCCATTGCCCAAATCTTCAAAAATATAAATGCCATTGCTAACAGAGAATTTCACGCCAAATATATCATCGTAAGTATTTGCGGCAGTAAGAAGGATATCGTTTTCAAATACAAGTCCAACACCCATACCTTGTTGACCATCAACTAAGTCTTCAGCCACTAAAGTTTGGTCTAATACCCAGTTTCCGTTTTCAAAATGAGTGATAAAAATGCGCCCATCGGTATCATTTGACGTTCCAGAAAATCCCCAACCTTTACGTTGACCTGCAGCCATTGCTATTGCTAGTCTTCCATTGTTATAGGCTAGTCCTTGACCAAATCCATCCCCAACTTCACAGCTTCCCGTCAAGTCTTGTGCGGTAAGTCGTGCAACTTCTTGGTATTCTCCATCAGTGTCTTTTTCATAAGTGATGACCTCGCCACAATTGTCGGCATCAGCACCGTCAGTAAAAATTCGTGGCCAAGTAACGACCATTTTATCTTCTGTTAATACGGTTTGAACGCCAAAATCACTGCGAGTAGAATCTGCAGGTGCGAGTTGATCGATAAAATTCCAATCTTGTGAAAATGACAGTATTGGCATTGTGATTGATAAAATTAATAAAGATTTTTTCATGTTTACTCCTAAATGATTTGATTAGGAGTATTTTATTGTGTTGTGATTTTTTTAAAACCCCCAAAACTAGGGGGTGAGTGAATTTAATCGTGTTTTGCTTGTAACTTTTTGCCGATGTATTCAATAGTAAAAACCAAAACAATGGCAAACAATGCCATGGAAATAGCAATGAGCGTCATGGGGTTTGGGTAATCGGTGGGCAAAACATTAGTGACTGTTTTAGCGTGATTAATTCCTTGTTCAGAGCTGCGCAGGGTGATTTTCCATGGCCAAACTTTGACCAGAGAGCCCAGCATAAGTCCACTTAAAAAAAACAGTGTTTGTTGGTAGAATTTTGATAAAACTGCCTTGATAAGACGCGAGAAAAAGATTAATCCTATTATTGCCCCACTTATAAAAATTAACAGAGTTGTGTACTCTTTATTGGTAACCGCAGAGATTAACACTTCATACATTCCTAAAAGAACCAAGATAAAACTACCTGATATGCCCGGCAAAATCATAGCGCAAATAGCAAGCATTCCAGCGATGAGTACCGCTGTATTGCCACTTCCAAATGCAATGGATGTTTGCACACCAATCCAATACCCAACGAATATTCCAGGAATCAACCAAACGTAGTTAATGGCATTTTTGTTTGTCATGTGTTTAATAATTAAAACCGCAGAAGCAATAATTAATCCAAAGAAAAAAGACCAAGTGGGAATAGGGTGATGGGCAATAGCGTATTTAATTGGGTGAGCCAGAATTAAAAATGCCGCAGCGATACCAATAAGCAAGGGCAAAATAAAGCGACCATCTATTGAACGCCAAAACTCTCCAAATTGACCCTTAGTTAAGGCTTTCAGTGAGTGTATGTTTAAGCCAGTAATGGCATTGATTAAACGTGGGTAAATTCCAGTCAATAACGCAATGGTGCCACCAGAAACCCCAGGAACAATATCCGCGGCACCCATTGCCACTCCTTTGGCAACGAGCATAATTTTTTTAATCATGCGATGAGAGACCTGCTAACACACAGCGCAGTACACCGTAATCGTATTCCCCATCAAGCATTTCATAGACCGGTTTGAGTTTGTTGTCTTCTAAATAACCAGATATTTCTGCTACTTGGATAATTTCATCAATCTCATCTTGAGGTAAACCCACGGCATCAGTGATTTTCAATGTGCCAAACTTAACCGCATCGGCCAAATGCGAATACACTGTGTTGAGATTTATGTCGCGTTCTTTGGCAATTTCATCAGCAGTCTTGCCTTGATTAAAGAGGTAAATGGTTTCTTTGCTGTTATCGCTTAAACGTGCATTGACTTTTTGTTGGTTGGCAAATTTATTGATTACTTCACAGAAACGACCACCGTATTTTTCGGATTTAAATTCACCAACTCCAGTAATGTATTTAAACTGGTCATGATCTGCTGGACGAGTTTTGACCATTTGCAGCATGGAGGCATCACTAAAAATTATATACGGAGGAACGCCTTGTTCTGTTGCCAGCTCAGTGCGCAGTTCTTTTAATGCTTCCCACAAGGGTAAATCATAGTTTTTAAGCTCGTAAGCGGGTTTTGCATTTTCCTTTGAAATGGGTGAATCTGGTTTTTTAGTTTCTTTTTTAATAAAGAATTTTTCTTTGCCTTTTAATAAATCTCTGCATTTATCAGTTAGAGTTAAGGCATTGAACTGATCTTCATCCACATACAAATATTGATGCGTGATAAGTTGCCTGAAAATAGTTCGTAAACAGGTTTTTGTTTCGCATTTGGCAATACCAAAGACAGAAATTTTGTCATGCCCATTCTTTTTAATTTTTTCGTCGTCCTTTCCCGATAGCACATCAATCAAATACATCATACCAAAGCGTTGTTCGGTACGGTGCACAGCGGATAAGCATTTTTGAGCGGCTTCGGTGACATCAATTTTCTCAGGAGGATTCTTGCAATTATCGCAGTTGCCACACGGTTCTTTTAACTCTTCACCAAAATAGCCTAAAATAGTTTGTCGGCGGCAAGAACTTTGTTCACATAAGTCAATCAGTGAATCCAGTTTATTATTTAATACCCGTTTATGGGCATCTTCGGCATTTGAACCTGTGATAAATTGACGCAACAAGACAACATCTTGATAACCATATGCCATCCATGCATTTGACGGCAATCCATCGCGGCCCGCCCGCCCTGTTTCTTGGTAATAAGACTCGATATTTTTTGGCAAGCTAAAATGGGCAACAAAACGGACATTGGGTTTGTCAATCCCCATACCAAAGGCAATAGTTGCGACAATAATGACATCGTCCTCAACTAAAAATTTCTTTTGGTATTCGGCCCGAATAGAGGATTTCATGCCCGCATGGTAGGGCAGTGCTTTTCGTCCTTTTTTGTTTAAGAAATCAGCCGTGGCTTCTACTTTTTTACGGGATAAACAATAGACAATACCCGCTTCATTGGGGTGGTTTTTTTTAATAAAATCATACAGTTGTTGGTTGCCACTATCGCGTTCAGTAATTTCATAATAAATATTAGAACGATCAAAACTATTAACAAAAGTCTTGGCATCTTTAAGAATCAGTTGTTTGACAATTTCTTTTTTTATTTTCTCATCTGCGGTTGCGGTCAGTGCAATTTTGGGGACTTCAGGAAACTCCTTGGATAGTATTTTGAGTTCTTGGTAAACTCGTCTAAAATCATGCCCCCATTCTGATACACAGTGGGCTTCATCTATGGCAAATAGGGCTACATCAATTGATTTTAATAAATCAATGGTCTCTTCTTTTAACAAACGTTCAGGTGAAAGATACAACATGTCGAGTTCACCGTTAAAGAGTCTTTCTTTGACTTCTTTTGCTTGTTTGACGGTTTGGCTAGAGTTAATAAAATCAGCCTTTATACCCAATTGTTGTAAGGCTTCTACTTGATCTTGCATCAGGGCAATTAAGGGCGAAATGACAATGCCTGTGCCTTTCATGATGAGAGATGGGATTTGGTAACACAGCGATTTTCCTCCGCCTGTTGGCATTAAAACAAGCACATCTGATTTTCTTGCCAAAACGGTCTGTATTATTTTTTTCTGGTGGTGTCGAAACTCAGAATAACCAAAAACTTCTTTTAATATTTTTTGAGCTTTTTCCATGGTAAAGGGTTGTTTACTATTTAATTAAAAATAATAGTATACCATTTAATTTAATTGCAGTGTTGTTAGATTGTGAATTGTTTTAATTAATTGCACTCAAATTTGTTTTTTTATACCCGCTTAAATCGCTATTTATTCGTGTTCTTTTTTCTTCTTAAAAAGGATTGAATGTTTCTTTTAACTGATTTTTCTTTCATCCCCAAACTGATAAAATCAATCAACATAGCAAGAAAGAATAAGCCAATAGAAGTCCAAACATAAAAGGCATAACCGCCCATATTGAAAAATTCACTCATGCCTTTTCTCCTAACACAATATCCTGAACCCAACGTTTGTTACTTTCGGTCTCAAGCAAGTAAACTCGTGCCCGTTTGAGCATGGAATAGCCATAGTAAAATTTAGTGGCAAATGCCATAACCAGCAACGGACGTAACATGTCCCAAGTGATGTGTTGTTCCCCCATTAATGAAACGGTGCTGCCCTGATGGATGGAAGACCACCATTTGACTGAAAAATGGATTATGACAACATTAAAGACCCCAACCACCGCAATGAGAGCAGCCATACGTGCAGCTTTACGGTTGTCTTCACTAAAAGCCGAGTAGGTTGCCATTATGCCAATATAAAGGAATAGTAAAATCAATTCCGAAGTCATGCGCGCATCCCATTCCCACCACGTTCCCCACATGGGTTTACCCCATAAGGAGCCCGTGACTAGAGCAATTACAGTAAACCATGCACCAATTGGAGCGGAGGCAAGCATCACGGCTTCTGCCATTTTCATGCGCCAAATAATGGCTATAGCACCGCAAACGCCCATGATGGCATAGATAAACATCGACATCCAAGCCGCAGGAACATGCACATAAATAATACGAAAGCTATCGCCTTGCTGATAATCAGCTGGGGCTAAAACTAAACCATCGTATAAACCCCAAATAGTTAATCCGATGGCAATAAATAATAACCACTTTAAAAAATAGCCACTGATTCGATAAAACGAAGGCGGTGAGCCTAACTGGTGGTAAAACCGGACTAAAAAGTTTGTTCTTTGTATGTGCATAAAATTACTCTAAATTTATTTTAATTGCCGCAGCTGCCGCAAATGGAATTAATGTAATGCTTAATATTAATAATCCACTAAGCAACAATAAAGCTTGTGCTGCAGAATTACCCAACGCGCTTTCCACTACAGCACTGGCTCCAAAAATCAAAACAGGTGTTAAAAGCGGCATCACTAAGATGGTTAATAACAACCCTCCATGTTTGAGAGACATCGTCAAAGCCGAACCAATCGAACCCATAAAACTAAATATAGGGGTTCCAATCAATAATGACAACATCAAAATACCATAAGAGGAAGAAGGCAAGTGCAATAACATGCCAATAATGGGTGAAAACAATACCAGAGGCAGCCCTGATAATAACCAATGCGCCATCACCTTTGCCATAACCGACAATGGCAATGGATAAGAAGTTAACACATACGATTCGACACTGCCATCGTCGTAATCGTTCTTAAAAATTTGATCCAAGGTCAACAAACTTGCCAACAGTGCCAAAATCCAAATCACTGCAGGGGCAATCAAAGCTAAGGTTTTTGCACCTGAACCTAAACCCAAAGGGAACATGGTAACAACCAATAGCTGAAAAACCAGTGGTTGGTAAATTTGTGATTTTCGGCGCAACCCCAAAGTTAAGTCGCGTTTAACTAAAGCTAAAAATGGCTTCATAATTCTGCAGGCTCCAAAATCAATTCACGCGTGACTTTGTTCTTGATGACTTTATTGTCATGAGCGGTAATCAGCAAAATACCGTTATTTTTGACGTGATTATCCAAAACACTCAACAACCAATCGCAACCGGCCACATCTAAATTGACAAACGGTTCATCCAAAATCCAAATAGAAAAATCAACCAATAATAAACGCGCCAATGCCAAACGTTTTTTTTGTCCAGCAGATAAACTGCCAGCCATTTGGTATTCGTATCCTGCCAGCCCAACTTGTTCTAATGCCTGTTCTGCTTGAGGCTCTAATACTTCAATGCCTTGTATTTGCAAAAATGAGCGCAAGTTTTCCAAACAATTGAGTTCTTTCTTATTGCCCGTTTTGTGACCAATATACAGTGAATTCTCAAACCAATCGTCTTTAAATTTCGACAAATCCTGGTCTTTGAAGCTTAGTCTTCCTTGTTGCAACCCACGTACACCAGCAATTGACTCCAAAACAGTGGTTTTACCAATGCCATTAGCCCCACTAATAAGCAACGATTGCCCAAAATCCAAAGAAAAAGACACAGGCTTAAACAACAAGTAGTTCCCTCGTTGGCAACTGATGTCTTGAGCAGTGATTATTGGCATATTCTCGGAAGTATGATTAAAGAGGAGCTATTTTTTCAAATAAGCACTCATTGAGCAAGTAATATTACCTTTATTCAAAACTATCGATCATAATAATCTCATTATACTCATCAACACCGATATCAATAACGCCATTAATGATGCGATTATCGCCGTTTATATCCACATCATCGGCATCAGGGGTGTAACTTGGATTGCCTGCATCCTTCATGGGTGAATCAAAAGAGATGAAATAACTTTGCGGTACTTTCTTGTAGACTCACAAACTTATGGCTCTATGTGAAATACAATGGGTAATCAAATTTCAATTTTCCGCATAAAAAGTAAATTATGTTCTTGAATTGTTAATTATTTAGATAGGCAACACCCATTGAAAAAGAATGAATCATCTAATTGAAAACTCTACAACACAAAAGCAAAAGAACTTATATTGAATAATAAAAAGTATGCCCCTTTAAATTATTTTTTAAATTTTTATAATACCGTAGGTGAAAATAGAACTAAAATTTCCGCTCAAGCTGGTGGGGTTCGGACCTTAGTCCGTCTTTTAAACAACGGGACTAAAGTCCCTGCCCCTAATGGCTACCTGATGGGCATTGTAAATGTGGTAGGTATTCTAAGAGCTTGTCCCGTATATTTTCCCCTTAGGGTGAACTACTAGTTGAAGTTAAATACTTCATGCTACACTTTTAAGTGTGTTAGTCAAACAACTTGATTCTCTTTTTGATTCACATGATTGGAACTGAATTAGATGGTGGGTTTTAACCCAAGTGCCATGCTTATTAATGTTTCACTATTCATGGGATAATTATACTTTACCCACTACATTTCATATAGAGCCAAACTTATCCTAACCACGATACTGCCCTGATTTAATTCTAGTTGAGTTCTTAGCACGCGAATGTTCTCGTCGGTTTCGGCGTCTGGTAAGTTTTCGAGAGCTTGATTTATTTGGGTTGTCTTTAACAGACTTATAATCAATAACAGCATTCTCCTTTCCTAGAGTTTTGGACGCATTGTAAAAGAAGTACAGGATAGTAGTAGCATGAGCAACAAGCAAAAAAGATTTGTATCCATTGGTCTCAACAAAGCGTGAGAAATTGTAAATACTGTACAGCACGCCACACAAAGTTAATGCCAATAAAAGCATTCCTAATGTCAATTTTGAGTGATTTTTAATGCTCAAAGTAAAGAGAAAAACCAGAGGAGAAATTGCAATAAAATAAATCCACAGGGCAATTTCATTTGAAAGATACGGATTTTCGTCTGCCAAGAAAGATAAAACACAAAAAACAACGGTCACAATAACAATCATGGAACGCAATAAATCCACCTCAAGCCTATCGGTTAAACTGTTTGTGTTCATTTTTAATCTCCTTAATCACGTGTTATTATTATAGCAAAAACAACAATGAATTAAATGGGTCAAAAGTACTGTTTTTTCATACTTTATAATACTATTTCTGGACAATAAATTTTCCTTTTCACTGCGCTACTGGGTGATAATTATTTTTGTTTTATATTTTGCAAATTTCAAATAGTTGACTCACATCAAGTGATAAGAGTTCTCATTTAATTAAACTGCTCGCATATTAATTAATGTGGGTTTTCACCATGAAAAAAATACCTTTGTATTTGGCTTTGTCTTTAACTTTTAGTTTTTCTGTTTTAGCTGATGATGCAAAAGTCGAATTGGATTCTACCACCGTTGTGGCGGTTGCTAATAAACAGTTGCGGCCCGTTGTGGAAGTGGTCGGGGCGGTGAGTGTTGTTACTGCCGAAGATATTGCGGCAACCAATAGTGAGAATATTGGAGATGCTTTGCGTTACGAAAGCACTATCAGCATGGAGAATGCAGGCACGCGATTTGGTGATGCGGGTATCAATATTCGTGGTATTGGTAACAACCGTGTGGCGATTGAGGTCGATGGCATTACCAATGCAAAACAGTTCTCTATTGGTTCTTATGCCAATGCCACAGCACAGTTTCCTGAAACGGATTTGATTAAATCTATCGAAATTCTCAATGGACCTGCCTCAACGTTGTATGGCAGTGATGCCATTGGCGGTATTGTCTCAATTAAGACCTGGAATCCTGAAGATTTAACCCGTTTAAGTGATGATGAACGCTATTCAAAGGTTCGACTGGGTTACGATGGCAAAACCCATGGTCGTGTTGTTTCTGGATTAACAGCGTGGAATGGCGATAGGCTAGGAGCCGTGGTTTCAGTAACTCATCGTGATGGTAAAGCATTGATGAATCATGATTCGAGCACTTTACAACGAGATTTTGGAGACTGGGATGAGCAGACTTTGTTTGCAAAATTTGTTGTTAATACCTCTGGTAGTAATAATTTAAGTTTTGCTTTATCCGCAACGCAAAGACAAAATCAAACACAGATTAATTCCTTTTTAGGGCAGGGGCGTTTTTCTCGTACCACCCAATTATTGGCTGATGATGACAGCAATAATTTTAAAGCGTCAATGGATTATGATTTTATTCTTGATAATGCTTTATTTGATGAAGGCGTGGTTCGTGCTTATTATGCAAAAACTAGCTTTAATCAAGACAGCTTTGAGCAAAGAAGTTCACGTCGTGGTACGCCTTTGGCTCAATTCCGTCATTTTGAATTTGACCAGAGCAATTATGGTATTGAGTTGAATCTCAACAAACAATACCTCACCAATAGTGCGATACACAACCTAGTCTATGGTGTTGAGTATAAAGTTGCCGATATTAAAGAACTACGCAATGGATCTGAAACTAATTTAACCACAAATGTTACCTTGCCATCTATTTTGGGTGAGGTTTTTCCTCGTCGGGATTTTCCAAATTCTCAAGTGGATGAGTTTGGGATGTTTGTTTTAGATGAAATTAAGATTGAAGACAGTTCTTGGACGATTATTCCTGCGTTACGGTTTGATTATTACGATTTAACGCCCACTCGCGATACTGTTTTTGATGCGAATGGTGTTGATACGCAAATTGTGTCAGTTAGTGAATTCGATTTTTCTCCTAAACTCGGCGTTATGTACGAAATTAATAATCAATCCAGTATTTATGCACAATACGTTCGTGGTTTTAGAGCGCCCCCTTTTGAAGATGTTAATATTGGATTGAATATTCCAATTTTTCGTCTTAAAGCGATTGCAAATCCAGATTTAAAATCTGAAACATCTGATGGTTTTGAAGTGGGCTTTCGTTATTTTGGTGAGTCGCAGCAATTTAATGTCACGGCTTTTTTAACAAAATATAATGATTTTATAGAAACCAAAGCACGTATTGGTGTTGATCCAACTACCGGAATTTTATTGTTTCAGTCGCGAAATATACATGAAGCTGAAATTTCAGGAATCGAGGTCAGTCACCAATGGCAGATAAATGATTCTTTTAGCACTTATACTTCGTTAGGCTTGACGCATGGGGTTAATAGAAGCAGTGATGAGCCACTTAACACAATTTCTCCAGCCAAATTAGTCAATAACCTGCAATGGCATTCAGCTAATAATATATGGAACGTTAACCTCTATTCGACTTTTGTTGCGAAGCAAGATCGTGTTGCTCAAGGACGAAGTAGCCTGTTTGTACCAGCAGGGTACAGTGTATTTGATTTGTTTGTGGATTATAAACTTTCTCAAAAACAACGCATTCGATTGGGGATTTTTAATTTAACCGATAAAGAGTATTGGAACTGGCAACAAGTGCGAAATTTTTCCGAAGATGAAGTGATTATTGATGCCTTGTCAAAGCCTTCTCGAAATGTTTCTCTATCCTATACTATTGAATTTTAAAGAAAAATCTTATTTTTTATAAAAATCTCACTAAGAGAAACCTCGGAGTTGATTTAAGTCAATGTTGAGTTAATTAATGAAGGGTAAAATATCTGCAAATTAGGTCAAATGTGCCTAGTGCTGTGTTTATACCAATATTTGGAGAGTAAAAATGAAAATTATTAGAAAGTCCTTGTTAGTTGCAAGCTTATTAGCGGGTTTGAATGTTCAAGCCGTTGATTCAACTGCGGCACACAAGGCAGAAATGTTAAGTGGGAATTTAGCTTCGCAAGTTAAATCAGGTAAAGTCTTATTTAATTCAAATTGTGCAGCCTGTCATCAAACAACAGGGTTGGGTATGCCAGGTGTATTTCCGCCTTTGGCAAAGTCGGATTTTGCATTAAAAGATAAAACCAGAACCATAAAAACAGTTATTGGTGGTTTGACAGGACCTGTTACGGTCAATGGGAAAACTTATAATGCTGTTATGCCTAATTTTTCCTATTTAAAGGATGCCGATGTTGCTGATATTATTACTTATGTCACTCATTCATGGGGGAATGATGGTTTTCAAGTTTCAGCTGCCGATGTAGCAGCTGCGAAAAAAGGTCATGTTGCCGCGGTACCAACGGGTGCAAAATCAGATCACCCTGGCAAAAATGAGCAAGGCTACGAAGGGGCGCCTTCTGGAATAAATCCTGATGATGCAACGATGTATGTATCCACAGATGGCCCAAAAATGACGATAGCAGAAGGGAAAAAAGCCACAAAGATATTTTTTGAACGTTGTGCTGGTTGTCATGGTGTTTTAAGAAAAGGCGCTACTGGTAAACCTCTTACTACCGATATTACTCGTAAAAAAGGCACTGATTACCTTAAGACTATGATTACTTATGGTTCACCTGCAGGCATGCCTAATTGGGGTACATCTGGTGATTTAACTAAAGATGAAGTTGATTTGATGGCACGTTTCTTGCAGCATGAACCTCCCATGCCTCCAGAATGGGGCATGAAAGAGATGAAAGACTCTTGGAAAGTTATTGTTAAGCCTGAAGATAGACCCAAAAAGAAAATGAATAAGATTAATATTAAAAACATTTTTTCTGTGACTCTTCGTGATGCTGGAAAAGTGGCTTTGATTGATGGTGATTCAAAAGAAATTATCACTACGTTAAATACGGGTTATGCTGTGCATATTTCGCGTATGTCAGCCTCTGGTCGTTATATTTATGTGATTGGACGCGATGCAAAAATTGATATGATTGATTTGTACATGGATCCTCCACAAATTGTTGCTGAAATCAAGGTGGGTTTAGAGGCGCGTTCCGTTGAAACTTCTAAATACAAAGGTTATGAAGATAAATACGCTATTGCAGGCTCTTACTGGCCTCCACAATACACTATTATGGATGCTGATAACTTAGAGCCTCTTAATATTGTTTCTACTCGTGGTATGACTGTAGATACTCAAGAGTACCATCCTGAGCCTCGTGTGGCTGCTATTATTGCTTCGCATGAGCACCCTGAATTTATTGTTAATGTTAAAGAAACTGGCAAAGTGTTATTAGTGGATTACAGCGATGTGGAAAACTTATCTGTCACTACTATACCTGCAGCACGTTATTTGCACGATGGAGGTTGGGATAGAACCCACCGTTATTTCTTAACAGCTGCTAATAAGTCGAATAAGATTGCGGTAATTGATTCTAAAGACCGTAAATTAGTGGCATTAACTGATGTGACAAAGATACCTCATCCTGGTCGTGGTGCTAATCTAATCGATCCTAAATATGGTCCTGTTTGGGTTACCAGTGCATTAGGTAATGATCACGTGACTTTCTTAGGAACGGATCCAAAGAGTAAGAAGTATAAGAAAAATGCATGGAAAGTAGTCAGAACCCTAAAAGGCATGGGTGGTGGATCATTGTTTGTTAAGTCACACCCTAAATCTAATCACCTATGGGTTGATGCACCATTAAATCCCGATAAGAAATTTTCTCAAAGTGTTGCTGTTTTTGATATCAAGCACTTTGATAAAGGATTTACTGTCTTACCCATTGCAAAGTGGGCAAATTTAGGTTCTGAAGGTGCACAACGAGTGGTTCAACCAGAATACAATGCCAAAGGCGATGAAGTTTGGTTCTCTGTTTGGAATGCCAAAGATCAAAAATCTGCTATTGTTGTTGTTGATGATAAGACTTTGAAACTTAAAAAAGTCATAAAAGACGATAGACTGGTCACTCCAACTGGTAAGTTTAATGTGACTAACACTGTTCATGATATATATTAAGTTTTAGCATCTCACTAGAATATAAAAAGGCTGTCATTAATATGACGGCCTTTTTTTTTGGACGGGATTTTCTTGCAGGGTTAATACAAAGCGAAGTTAATATGAAATGTGCTCTAAATTTCTTCTAAGTCAACGAGTTCACGCAATTTTTGAACGTCTTTTAAAATGATATGATTGTCTTTCATGTCAATTAAGCCTTTTTTGAATAAAGACTTGAGAGCTCTTGAGAAGGTCTCTGGTTTAATGGAAAGTCGTGAAGCAATGTCACGCTTGGGTATAGTTAAACAAAGGTCATAGGCAGAATCAATATTCTCTGCTACTTGACTTAAAAAATAATCCACAATACGAAATGAAGCATTGTGTAGCGTTTGTTTATCGAGCTCCTTCAACATCCAGTGTAATCGTTGAGATAAATGCCCCAACATGTTTATGCATAAATCATTAGAATTTTTTAAAGTGTTCAGGTATTTATTGGCATTGATACTCACGACAATACTTTGTTTCATCGCAATGGATGAAACTGGGTATTTGGGTGAACCTGCAAATAATACGCCTTCGGCAAAGGGTTTGCCGGGTTGAACAACCTCAATTATTTTTTCATTACCGTTTCGAGTTGAACGAAACAATTTGACTGCACCATCATACAAATAATATATATGGGTCAATTCTGTGTCTTGTTGAAAGAGCAGTTGTTCCGCCTCAAGCTTTTGTAAACGGCAATGATTCATCACTGAATCGAACTGTTTTTCATTCATGGCTTTAAATAAATGGCACTGCTTTAATTGGGCAATGATTGGTGCATTAAGAATTTTATCTAACATAAGGTTAATTTAATAAATTTCACCATTATAGGCTAACAGTATAGAGATGCATATTGGGAATATAAAAAATTTGAAATTAACTAATGTAATTTGGGTTTAATGTAAAGTGGAGAATTTTGTAACTTTTTAATATGTTCCACGAGTGCAAAGGTATCATTTGTGCTATCATTTAAACTCACTAAAACGTTCTTAAGGAAGAAATATGAAAAAAGTAAGTTTAATTTTACTCACTTTATTAACTTCAGATGTTTTGTTGGCGGATAACTGGCAGGTCGGTGCTGGCATTTATTATGCAGATGTTTCTGGCATAAATGTTTATAAAGCATCAAATAATATTAATACTCAAGACACTAAAAATCTTAATGTTCCTTACTTATTTGTGAGCAAAGATATCAATGATAAATTTTCGATAAATTACCGTTATAGTTACTACAATAGCCTTAAAGGAACTGGCACAGCAAATTCAAGCAGTATTTTTGGTGGAGGTGGTATTTCTTTACAAGTTATTACAGATTATTCAATAGATGAAAAAATCCATGAAAACTCATTAGGTTTAGATTATACCTTGCTAGCTGATGAAACGTGGAAGCTTATAGCTGGCCCTGTTGTTTCTTTTTCTAGTTCTTCCGCTAAATTTACATTAATAGACAATCCTAGTCTAATTAGTAAGTTGACGGAAACAGAGGTTAGTATTGGAGCAGAAATATTGGCAACTCTCAAGGTGTCAGAAAAAGCATTTTTGAACTTAAATTATCGTTATTCCTCTATGGGTGATAAAAATATTAACTTGATAGGGTTGGGTTTTACGATTAATTTATAATGGGATAGGAGCCTGTCCGAGAATAGATAACCTACTGCGGAAAAGGTGAATTTGGGCACAATTCTTCTCAAATCATGCAAAATCTTGCCTCAAATTACCTTTCCCTCGCTACGGTTCCTATTCTCGGACAAGCTCCTAGGAGCTTGTCCCAGAACAGAAAATCTATTCCAGAAAAGCTGGATTTGTGCATTTTTCAGCTATTTTTCGTCAAATAGCGGGGCTATTCTCCTTAAAATAGCCAAAAACTGCCCTAAACCCAGCTTTCCTTCATGACGATTCCTGTTCTCGGACAAGCTCCTAGGTTCATTTCTGATTGAACTGATAGATTATCTAGAAGTTAAATAGTGTGCATAATGGGAATAAAAAAACCTGCAATTAGCTAAATTAATTGCAGGTTTTTTATTTGTTACTCTTAAAAGAAGACTATTTTATTTTGTATTCTTTATAAAGTACGTGCTTACGAACAACTGGATCGTATTTCATGAATGAAAGTTTATCTGGAGTTGTTTTTTTATTTTTTGTGGTTGTGTAATAATGACCTGTTTTTTGACCATCTTTTTTACCACCAACGTGTGTAGCCGTTGAAACTAATTTAATTTTTTCACGCATGATTTACACCTTTAACCCTTTCTTTCGCAAATCAGCAAGTACTGCATCAATGCCTTTTTTATCGATAATACGCATGCCTTTTGTAGAAGTGCGTAATTTAACCCAACGGTTTTCGCTTTCTACCCAAAATTTGTGTGTGTGCAAATTGGGTAAGAAACGACGTCTGGTTTTTCTTAATGAATGAGGAACGTTGTTACCAGTTACTGGTCTTTTTCCTGTTACTTGACAGACTCTAGCCATGATTATGCTCCACCTTTAGAATTCTTAGATTTCGTTGCTAATTTTTCTTTAATTCTTGCAGCACGTCCTTCTAAACCACGTAAGTAGTATAGTTTCGCACGTCTGACATCACCACGCCGTTTAACTTCGATGTTGTCAATCATAGGGCTGTAAGTTTGGAATACACGCTCAACGCCTTCACCGTAAGATATCTTACGCACGGTAAATGCAGAGTTTAAGCCGCGATTTTTCTTAGCAATTACAACGCCTTCAAAGTTTTGAACACGTTCACGTTTACCTTCTTTTACTTTAACACCAACTATTACGGTGTCACCTGGGTTGAACGCAGGGACTTCTTTTCCCATTTGTTCTGCTTCAAGTTGTTTAATTATATCACTCATTGCGATTCTCATTTATCAATCATGCTTTTTGCATGGTTTACAATCCAGAACGTTCATTCTACAAACCAACCAAGTTAATGGTGGCGATTAATCAGAGGTTCTGCCGTTTTGAACATTTCTGTTCATGTTTTTTTATGATGGGCGCTGCCCATCTTACGTTTTTTTGCCTAAAAGGTCGGGCCTTTTGTCCTTGGTGATTTCCAATGCTTTTTGTTCTCGCCATTTGGCAATTTTTGCATGGTTGCCAGAGAGTAAAACTTCTGGAACACCTTCGGTTTTCAATAAAGCCGATCTTGTGTATTGTGGAGCACCTAAAGTATTGTTCATGAATGAATCGGTTTTTGCCGAATCTTCATCTCCTAATACATCAGGAATCTGCCTAGCGACTGCATCTATGATGACAGCTGCTGCCAGTTCTCCACCGCTGATTACAAAATCTCCCAAGGATATTTCATGATCAACGTATGCATCTATAAATCTTTGGTCAATGCCTTCGTAACGACCACACAGCAAGACAATATGATGCTTTTGCGCCAATTGATTAACTGTGCCTTGATTAAGTTTTTTTCCTCCTGGGCTTAAAAAACTTAATGTTAACTCTTTATCCTGTTGTTTTAAATGTTCAACAGTTGCTGCTAATGGGTCATACATCATGACCATCCCAGCACCGCCTCCAAATGGGCGGTCATCAACACGCTTATGTTTGTCGGTACTAAAGTCTCTTGGATTAACTGTTTTCAGTTCAATTAAGCCTTTTTCGAGTGCTTTACCAATGACTCCATAAGTCAGTGTGTCTTCGACCATTTGTGGAAATAAGGTAATAACGGTAAATTTCACTAGTCATCCTCATGCCATTCCACTGTCATGGTCTTGTTATCTAAATCTACTGCTATTACTGTTTTATTGTTGTCATTTTCAGTAATGTACGGTATCAACCTTTCGCGTTCACCTTTGATGATAAGGACATCATTGGCTCCTGTTTCGAGTAGGTTGGTAATTGTACCTAAAGTAATGCCCTTAGTATTTGTTACTTTCAACCCTATTAAGTCTCTCCAATAATACTGGTTAGACGGAAGTTGTTCGAGTTGATCTTCGCGTATTTCTACGCTCTGACCAATTAGTGTCATGGCGGTATCTTTGTCATCAATTCCTTTGAGCTTGGCAACTATTAATTTGCCATTTCTTTTTGATTCAACTGAATCAAATACTTTGCCATCAACAATCCAACTTTTATAAGTGGTGATGTTTTCTCTGGGATTGCAATACGAAAAAATCTTTAGCCATCCTTTTACACCAAAACAGCCAGATACTTTTCCAACCAATACCCGACTGCCTTTAATCATTTTTAAAGAATGCCTAAATTAAGCCGCAGCTTCTGCTTTTTTTGCTTCTTTAATTAAAGTTTTAACACGATCTGAAAGTTGAGCACCTTTATCTACCCACGCTTGAATCTTTTCAAGATCAAGTCTTAGTCTTTCTTCTTGTCCACGTGCTACAGGATTAAAGAATCCCATTTTTTCTAAGTTACGTCCGTCACGTTTTGCGCGGCAATCTGCTGCTACGACGTGATAGAATGGAGCTCTTTTAGCGCCATGACGTGATAATCTAATTGTTACCATGATTTCCTCAATAAATTTATATGTATCAGACACAATAAAGCATTGGTCTGTTCCAACGAGCCGGCGATTTTAACGTATAGCCCTAAAAATTAACAACTATTTCCTGACTTTTTAGCTAAAATTTAAAAATAAAATTAAAATAGACTTATTTTTCGAATATTTTATCAATTGTAACTTGTGCTAAGCTGTGGTAACCAGGTCTGGCAATCTGGTAAACTCGTTGAGCCCAAGCTCGATTCTTGTCATTGTTTGCAAGCTCTGTATAAAGAGGGACAATCAGTTTTCTGCGACCAATTTCGATTAAATAATGACGCATATTTTCAAAAGCTTGTTGGTAATTGTTGCGAATACTTAGCAAATACCAAACATGTGCTATTTCGGTATTTTTTATGTGGGTTAAATCATAGGTTTTGTCGAGTTCAACCATTTTGTCGTAATTGAATTCTTTTGGCATATTATTTAAAAAATACAACCACTCTTGTGTGCTCCAGTTTTTAGTGGGCAGTTCATTTGTTTTGATGTCTTTATTAAGCCATTGTTTTGTTAAGTTATCAATAGCTGTAAATACCTGTGTATGAGGGATTACCGCCGTTTTTGGAATGCCAGGAGAATAAATCCATTGCTTGACTTGTTTTAAGCTGACTGTTTTTGGGTGTTTCTTGAGTAAATTATCATTAAGGTAGTTGACAAAATTTTCTGTTGTTATACTTTGAAAGGCAAAATGGTGAAAATAACTTTTGATAAATTCATCAAAAACTTCTCGACCAAAGGCGTTTTCTAACCAATCTAAAAACAGGCGTCCTTTAGTGTATGGAATTTCGGTAAAGGCATCATCTGGATCTTGACCTCGTAAGTCCAAAGCCAAGTGTTGGTCTTTTTTTGATAGCTCTGGAATCTCCGCGATTAAATCTTGGTAGGCAAGTACGGCTTCCATGTCCTTGGTTTCTTTGCCATTGACCACTTCGGTTATGCGTGATTCAAAATAAGTCGTAAAGCCCTCATTAAGCCATAAATCCCTCCACGTGGCATTGGTCACTAAATTGCCTGACCAGGAATGGGCTAATTCGTGGGCGATAAGTGAAACCAAAGATTTGTCACCAGCCAAAACGGTTGGTGTAATAAAGGATAAGCGCGGATTTTCCATGCCGCCAAAAGGAAAGCTTGAAGGCAAAATAAGTAAGTCGTATGTTTCCCAATCGTACTTTCCATACAAGGCCTCGCCAGCTTTAATCATTTTTTCAGTGTCTTCAAATTCGTAAGCAGCCTTGTCTAGTAAAACTTTTTCTGCCCAAACACCACTGCGTGGTCCTATGGCTTTGTATTCAAGCTTGCCAACAGCCAATGCAATAAGGTACGACGGGATGGCTTGTGGCATATCAAAATAGTAAGTGCGAAATCGTTCATCAGCCTTGGGGTTGTTATAGGCACTCATCACTGCGCGTAAATTCTTATTCACTTTTATGGTGGCAGAATAAGTTTGACGTACTTGTGGAGTGTCTTGCAGTGGAATCCAGCTACGCGCATGAATGGCTTCTGATTGAGAATAGAGAAATGGGTATTTTTTAGAACTGGTTTGTTGCGGTGTTAACCATTGTAAACCAGTGGACTCTGGCGATGTGAGGTATTCAATAATAATGCGGTCATTTTTTGGTAAGTCAATGATTAAAGCTTGCCCGAGCATTTTGTCTTTTTGTCCCATGTGCCATTTAACGGGAATTATGCCTCCCCGACCATTGGGTGTACCAATGCTAATGATGGTAAGGTCCCGCGTGTCGAGAATCATTTCTTTGGCATTGGGATTTTTTAGTTTGTACTGTATGGCATTGCGACCATGAATTGTGTGGTTGTCAAAGTCGATTGATAAATTTAGATTGATGTGCGTAATAACCACATCATCCGTATTGGCAAAAGAGTGGTAATCAACACCGGCAACAATTTTATTGGTTTTATGTGCAGTGGTGGAACATCCGTAACTAAAAATTAGGAAGGTTAGAAACAATAGTTTGGTAGTTGATTTCATAAATAGTCTCAAATTGCAATGGCGACTATACTATCATAGTCAAAATAAAAGCCATAGTAAAAACCATAATCACAGGTATCAGCAAAGAGACGACAGCTATATCTTTGTATGATTGTTTGTGGGATAAGCCACATATTGTTAATAAGGTAATAATTGCACCATTGTGAGGAAGGCTATCCAAACCACCGGATGCCATTGAGGCTAAACGGTGCATCCATTCGAGTGGAATTCCCGCAGATTGAGCCATTTGGTTGTAGGTGTCGCCAAGTGCGCCAAGAGCTATGGTTAATCCCCCTGAGGCAGAACCCGTTATGCCAGCCAGTACATTAATGGCAACGACTTCTGAAATCATGGGATTGCCTGGTGAGATATTGACTACTGCTTCTTTAATAATGGCAAAAGCCGCTAATGAGGCGATTGTCACGCCATAACCGACTTCTGAACCAGTATTAAATGTTGGCAGCATAGAGCCCATGGCTCCATCTGTAAGTGATTTGTTTAGGTTGTTGAATTTTTTAAAGTTAATTAATAATACGGTGATATTTGCCGCAACTAAGGCGATTATCATGGACCAAATTCCAGTGAGTTTATTGACATTGATGTGCCCAAACTTATCCGAATTAAGGTAACTAACATCCCAACGAGGAATCAAAATTTCGGTAAAAAGGTAGTTTGTTAGGATGACAACCAAAATGGGTGTCATGGCTGTCCAAAATGAAGGCAGATTAATTTCTTCTTGCTCTTCTGGTTCATTGCTGTGGTTTTTGCCATAACCCAAATGAGCCAGAGTTTTTAAGCGATAATTAATCCATAGGACGCCAAATACCATAATGGTAAAGCCTGAGACCAAACCAACAATTGGAGCGGCATAAATGTTTGTACCAAAATAGGAGCCTGGAATGATGTTGTGAATTTGGTTTGTTCCCGGTAGGCAAGTCATGGTAAAAGTTGCACCACCCAGTGCCAGTGTGGCGGGAATTATTTGCTTGGGTAAATTGGCTTCTTTAAAAAGTGCCGCAGCCAGTGGGTAAACAGCAAATGCCACAACAAATACCGAAATTCCTCCATACGTCAATAAGGCACATGAGGTGACAATGGCAAGGGCAGAATGCTTTTTGCCGACAAACTTTATAATTGCAATGGCGATGGTTTTGGCAGAGCCTGAATCTTGCATCAATTTACCAAAAATGGCTCCAAGTAAGAAAATAGGAAAGTATTTGGCAATAAAACCAACCGCGCCTTTCATAAACACCTGAGTATAAATTGCCATGACTTGTGAAGATTCCCCCGCAAAGACAACAGCAAACATTGCCAACAAGGGAGCCAATATAATGACAGAAACACCTCGATAGGCAAAATACATCAGCAACAATAAAGAAATAACAATAGCAACAACACCCATACCATCCTCTGAATAATCAATGAGCAAAGCATTATACATTATTACAGATGGTTAATAATCCCTTGAGTAAAATTAACTCAAGTCGTAGAATAAAGCCATGCAAAAATTATTCACTTATTTTCTTTTATCTCTTCTGTGTTCAGGTGTCTTTGCGCAACCTGAAAACACGGAAGAAAAAACAGTTTCACCTGAGTTTCCTGTTATCACTGCCGTAACTAATGCCGAACTTTATGAAGGCACTATTGAGCAAATCAAAAGCAAAATTGAGCAAAGAAAAAATTTGATAGATCAGTTAATTAAACAACTAGAGAAACAAAAAAATGATGTATTTGTCCAGATTGAAGTGGCAAAAAAGCAGTTGGAACGAGATGAAAATAATGCAGTGCTTGATAATTTAAGTAATCAAGAAATAAATAAAAACATTGCGAGCTTGCAACAAAAACAAGATGCTATCATTGAGTTAATTAATAATTTTAAAGACGTGCACTTTAAGCACGTGAGTTTATTGCAAGAGATTGAAAATAAGGCAATAACTCGAGTTGATTTAAAAATTGAAGAGCCTTATACCACTGAGTCATTGGATAGGCTTAATAATACCATTCAAGAATTACACCATTTACAAAAAACCACCAAAGATTTTGCCAAGCAAAATAACGAAAGACTTAAAAACCTCAAGGGTATACTTGATGATCTTATTGTCAGGTATACCATCGTAATTAAAGATAAAGAACAGACTTTTGAAGTGTATGAACTGTTAAGAACAATTTATCTTTACCAAGCTGATTATGCCATATTGCATTTGAAGAAAAATAAAAACATAAAGCAATTAGACTATTTAGAGAATGAGCTTGCTGCTAAAGAGAAACTGTTGCCTTTGGTGCTGGAAAAGCTGGAAATCAATAAGGACAGCCTGGATGAGGTGCAACAAAAAGTTAGCAATGCCAAAGAAGACTTAAAGAAATTACTCAAAGAACACGAAAAACTCAACAAAGAATTTGATAAAAAATCACTTGAAGCGGAATTGGCTCTTGATAACATCAAAGTTAAATTAAAAAGCAGTGAGCAAGACAGTCCTTCACAGGTTTTATTGCAACTGCAAAAACTCCTGAATTTAAATAAAATTCAATACGTCTATTTTATAAAAAATTTATTGCAGCAAAAAGAACAAAATCAGCAGTTGCATTTGGCTAATTATGAATTTCAGGCCGATTGGGTAAGTGCCTATCCTAACAAGAAATCACGACCTTCAGCCTTTAAAAAAATGGTACTTAGTTGGCAAAACAAACTGGCTGAACAAAAAAACCTTACCGTAGAGAACAGTCAATTATTAGAGTCGCTTGGTCGTTCTTCGCTAGAAGTTAGCCGTTTGTTGCAACAAGATTTATTTCCAAAAAATAATACCAGTAGAATCACAAAAGCAAAAAAACAACTTGTCAAGCAATTAGAAAAGAATCAAAAAACCATACAGCGTTTATCTTTGGAATTAACCAACAACAATGATTTTATTGCCGTCAGCACAGAAAAAAATGAACGAATCTTAGCCCTGCTATCGCAACAGCTCAATAAGCTGGATCAAATTGGACAGTGGTTTGGAGATAAGTTTAAAGCCCAGTTTGAAAAAGTAAAAAAGGTGATTTACTACCCACTGGCTTCCTTTGGTGATACGGCTTTTACCCTTGCCATTCTTTTTAAAGTCTTGTTGTATATTATTTTAGGCTTTATCCTTTTACGCTTGTTTCGTAAATGGTTGACTGTTTTTTTAGCAAAGCGCACAAAGTTATCAGAAGGCGCATCACACTCAATATCAACATTGATTTATTATTTGGGTGGTTTTTTGGTCTTTTTGGCAGCTCTTTCAGCCGCTGGATTTAATCTCGGGCAAATGATGATTGTTTTTGGTGCCCTTGGTGTTGGTATTGGTTTTGGCTTACAGAATATTGCCAACAATTTTATCAGCGGTATGATTTTACTGGTTGATAGAACCTTGACCGTAGGGGATTCTATTTCTTTAAATGATGGGGTTAATGGAAAAGTCATAAAACTGGCTATGCGCTATACCGTTATTCGTACCAATGGTGGCTATGATATTATTGTCCCGAACTCTGAATTGATTGCAAACCGCGTGACATCCATGACTTTTGATGATAATTATTTGCGCATCGAGATTCCTTTTGGTGTTTCTTATGATAGCGATCCAGAACAAGTTAAAGAAATTACATTGGAAGTTGCTAACAAGGTTAAACACACCATTAATCGAGAAAGTCAAAAATCTGCTGTTCTGTTTACAGGTTTTGGTGACAGTTCTTTGGATTTTGTTTTACGTGTGTGGGTATTTATCTATGACAGGTATCGCCCTTATGCGATTCGCAGTGATTATTATTTTAAATTATTTAAAGCCTTTAAAGAGGCAGGAATTGAGATACCATTCCCGCAACGCGATTTAAACATTAAATCTCCTAATCATTTATCATTTGATTCTGAAAATGAAGAAACCCTAGCCGAACCAAAAAAGAAACAGGACAAATAAATAAATTCGGCTTAATCTATTTCTTCAAGCACGCCGTTTTGGTAAAGATGTTTCACTAAGTTCTTATCCTCAGTATTGAGTTGATGTAAGTCATCGGCGAGTATTTGTTTGTCATTACACAGCAATTGAGCCAGGTGTAGGTTGCACGGATAGCTATCACCATTTACAAATAGGGTTGTTTCCTGAGCAGCGAAGTAACAGGCTTTGGTAAATGAGTTTAAATACAGTCCTTTAATAGAGTCAATAGCAGGTAATTGCTTGGTTTGGTTGAACTCATGAAAAATATTTCGGTAATTGCTGAGGTATTTGCCTAACCATTGAGTAATGTTGTTGGTGTTAATATTTTCGATTAGAATTTGTTTGACTTTTTCAACGTCTTGCTGGGTAATTTCGCCAATTGCGGGTTGTTGAGTGAATGTGGGTTCTTCAAAGCGATTGTTTTCCGAAAGGTCTTGAGCCGTATTATCGATAAAATCCGTTAGTATTTCTGCAACTGACGGGGTTCGCATTCCTAAAGAACAAGTCACACAATCGTCACTGGCAGCAATGCCGTAATGAGCAACTTCTGGAGGAAGATACAAAACATCTCCAGGATTTAAAATACAGTCTTCTTCTGCCTTAAATTGATTCAGTAATTTAAGTGCAACATCAGTTAATAATTTGGGGTCATAAATTTTATTGTGCCCAAACATCCACTGCCGCTGTCCCGATACTTGTATAAGAAACACATCGTAGTGATCCGTATGAGGACCAACTGTGCCTCCAATTGAACCAGTGCTAATCATAATATCATCAAAAATCCAGTTTCGAATAAAGTCAAAATATTTTAATAGCTCTAGACTTTTTGGTTGCCATTTATCGACGTCAGAAACGAGTAAATTCCATGTGAAATCATTAAGCTCTTTAAAATCTTCTTTTTCAAATGGACCAATCTCCACATCGTACTGTGTTTCAGAACTCTTAGTCACAATGCGTGATTGAATATCTGGATGACAGCTTAGCTTAATCAATTCTTCTTTATTTGGAAGAAAACGAAGCTGTTGTTGAGTGAAAATACCTTTAAATAAAAATGGTTTTTTATGCCAGTATTCAGCTAAGAAGCAATCTTTACTGAGTGTTGTTGGCTTAAATAAGCTTGGCTTGTTCAATGGCATATCCCAAATAATTGGCTGGTGTTAGTTGTAATAAATCTTCTTTGGCTTGGGCTGGGATACTCAATGTTTTTATAAACTCTTGAATAACCTGTTGATTGACATCTGTGCCACGAGTTAATTCTTTGAGTTTTTCATAGGCATTGGCTACACCGTAACGACGCATAACCGTTTGAATAGGTTCTGCCAGTAGCACCCAATTATTATTTAAGTCGTCTAACATGACCTGTGGATTGATTTCTAATTTACTTAAACCTTTTGCCAGCGATGACCAAGCAATCACGCTGTGCCCGAAAGCAGTGCCCATAGAACGCAATACAGTGGAGTCTGTTAAATCACGTTGAAATCGTGATACGGGTAACTTTTGTGCTAAGTGTTCGAACATGGCATTAGCAAGTCCAAGATTTCCTTCTGCATTTTCAAAGTCGATGGGGTTGACTTTATGGGGCATGGTGGATGAGCCAATTTCTCCCGCAACCAGTTTTTGTTTGAAGAAATTTAAAGAGATGTATCCCCAAATGTCGCGGCATAAATCAATTAATATGACATTAATGCGTATCATGACATGGGATAATTCAGCAATATAATCGTGTGGTTCAATCTGAGTGGTATAAGGGTTGAAATCTAAATTTAAATCTTCGACAAAATTCTGGGCAAAGTCCATCCAATCAATGGTGGGGTAAGCTACTCTGTGGGCGTTATAATTACCTACAGCACCATTAATTTTTCCTAAAATATCGGTGCTTTCAAGTTGTTGCAATTGCCTTTGGATTCGGTAAACTGTGTTGGCAAATTCTTTGCCCATGGTTGTTGGGGTTGCTGGTTGCCCATGGGTTCGAGACATCATGGGTATTTGTGCATAATCATTGGCTAATTCTGACAAATCTTCACTCAAATCATAGAGGGTTGGCGTGATAACCGTATCTCGACCCTGAGACAACATTAAGGCATAAGACAAGTTGTTGATGTCTTCGGAAGTGCAGGCAAAATGGGTAAACTCAGATGCCTTTAATAGAATCGGATGTTGAGCTAGTTTTTCTTTAATAAAATATTCAACGGCTTTGACGTCGTGATTGGTGGTGCTTTCTATTTCTTTAATTCGCAAGGCATCTTTTTCATTAAAGTTGTCATGTAATTGCAAGAGCCATTGTATTTCATCTTCACTAAGTGGGGCTAATTCTGAAATTTTAGGTTGATGTGAGAGAGCAATAAGCCAACGAATTTCAACAAATAATCGGTTTTTAATAAGACCGTATTCACTGAATATATCTTGTAAATCCGCAGTTTTACTCTGGTAACGCCCATCAACTGGGGTAATCGCTTTGATCGGTGATGCAGTCATGATTCTAAGTTAATATGGAGTTGTGGTAATTATACTTGAATGGATTGAATAGTGTCTAATTTATTGATATTCCATTGGCTAATTGCCTTATTCCAAAACTCATGCAATGTTTTTGGCGTTGTTATGAACGAATTTTGTAAAAGTAGATTGTAAGCATTGACTAAAATTTCTATTGGTTTTTCAGTATCAATTTCTTTTGCAAAAGTTTGTTTACTGAGTTTTTGACCTGTTTTATTGATAAGTATTGGGATGTGAGCATAACTGGGTTGCTGGTAATTCAGTAAGCTGTTGAGGTATATTTGCCAGGGTGTTGAATCAATCAAATCAATTCCTCGAACAATATCAGTAACCTTTTGAAAAGAATCATCAACCACAACGGCAAGTTGGTATGAAAACAAGCCATCTTTGCGTTGTAAAATACAATCTCCACAATCGTTGAATAAGTTTTTAACGTAATTTCCTTGAATTCTATCTTTAAATTTAATAAGGCAATCAGGGACTTTTAAGTTAATGCTATAGGGTTTTTGTGGTGTGCTTTTCTTATTTCTGCATTTGTGGTCTTTAATGTTTATGTCTTTAAGTTCACTTCTTGAACAAGAGCAATAATAAGTGTGACCCTCTTGGATTAGTTGATTAAGGGTTTTTTGGTAGGCATGTTGTCTAGTTTTATTTGATTGATAAATGGTTTTTTGATTCAATTGGAAACCAAGTTTAGTCAACGTATCTATAAAACTTTGACTGGCACCTTTTACTTCACGAGGAGGGTCTAAATCCTCAATTCGTAATAACCATTGTCCATTATTTTTTTTTGCTTCACAATAACTGGCAAGTGCTGCGACGAGTGAACCTCTATGTAGCCTGCCAGTTGGGGTAGGTGCAAATCGACCAATGTATTGTTTTTCCAACAAAATTTAAGATTCTTGTGACATTTTCTCAGAAGCCGGTGCTAGGAAATTACCTTGCACATAGTTTGCTGCAAATTTCCATAGGATACTCATGGCTGCGGCATCTTCAACAAACTCACAAATAACCATTTTATTTTGTGCATGGGCATTATCAATTATCTCTTTGACTTTTTCTTGGTTTTCTTCATTTTTAGAGAAGTCTTCCATAAAAGTTGAATCAATTTTAATGAAGTCAATAGGGTAATGCTTAAGTAAAGAAAAAGAATTCAAGCCAGAACCAAACTTCTCAATAGCAAACTTACAATTAAGACCCTTAACTGAGTTAATAACGGGTTTTATGTGTTTGGAGTCGCTAACCAGCTCACTTTCAGGTGTTTCAAATATTAAATACTCACCTGAAACTCCGTGTTCTTTTAAAGCTTTGGCAAGCCACACTGGAAAGGAGGCATTGGAAAGAGTGTCAGTTGAAATTTTCACTAATAAAGCCACTTTTTTAGCGCTTTCCTTGATTGCCTTTATTGAATTCTTAATAACACATTTATCAATGTCTATAATTAATCCATGCCTCTTAGCAATTCCAATAAATTCAACAGGCATGATAAGCTTATCTCCTTCCTTCAGTCGGACTAGGCAGTCATAATGTTCTGTCTCATCGCCGTGAAGACTGATAACTGGTTGGTAATGAAGTATAAATTGATTGTTCTCAATGCCTTTTGTAATTAAGTCAATCCATTTTTGATTAGCCGCTCGTGCTTTCTTTTCTTCTTCTGCAGGATCAAAAGTCGAGACTTGATTCCCTCCATTTTCAATGGCTTTGGAAATCTGCTTGCCTAATATTTTTATGACTTCATTAGCTGAAGAGGTTTTTTCAATGATTTGGGTTAAGCCAATACTAATGGAACAGCTTAATGTTTTTTCTCCAGCATTAAAGAGGTTGTCAGATATTTTTGAAGTTAAGTGTTGAGCTAATTGAATGGCTTGTTCGATTTCTCCCTTGAGAGAGACAATAAAAGTTGTGTCATCGTAGCGAGAAAAAACATGATTGGATCCCAGAATTTCTTGTATAAATGGAGCCATATCAGCAATCAATAAATCAAGATTTCCTTTGCCTAAGTCTTTTTCTAGGGTCTTATCATTATCCAACTGAATATACATAATCGAATACCCAGAAGATTTGCCAGACTTAACTTCATTGACCTTGTCACTTAAATCTTTAGTGAAATAACTGCGGTTATAAAATCCTGTTAATAAATCTTTACTCTTGATGTCCTGTAATTCTTTTTCGGCAGCGAGGTTGACCTTGGGGCGCTGAACTAAAAATTGCACACAAGGCTCACCGTCAACTCGTGCTTTATCCAAACTAACGATAGCCTTTAGGACATTGCCTTTGTCTGTTTTTAGTTCCATATTAATGTCATCATCAGGAAGTTTGCCTACAGCAATATCTCTGAGAAGTTTTTTAGTTTCAGCGACTTGTTCTTTAGTCACTAAATTTAAGAAAGGAGTGACTTCTAACTCTTCTGCATCATCGTATTCAAAAAACTCTAAGTAGGCATTGTTAGTATAGACATGCATACCATCATGAATATAAGCAATCGCATCTTTAGAGCTGTCTAATAAAGATGCACAGCGTTTTTCGGCATCATTTAAATCAGATTCGTATTGGCGTAGTTTTCTACGAGAAGTTAGGTTATCAAAAATAGTGACAATTTCATTGCACAATTGTTCTTTAATGTTTCCTGTGCAAATATTTGTGGCACCACTTTCTAAGGCTTCTGAGACTGAGTCATTATCCAGAACTTCCAGTAAGGCAACTACGGGGATGTCTTTGCCGGATCTTTTAACTATTTGGTGTACAGTAGCAATAGGTAAGTCTGATTGCATGTGTTGCACTAAAATTATATCGACCTTACTTTTTGATACTTTTTCAATTAAGTTCGCTTCATTTATACAGAGACTTGGGCGAACTGAAATTTGTGCATTTCGAAGAATAGATAAAATGCGCTCGGCATCTTCTTCGTGCTTGTGTACAATCATAAGATGAATAGTTTGATCTTTTGCCAATTTATTTCTCTGGTGATTTATGAAAACTTAAATTTTAACAGATTAAATTAATTTAGTGGAGATTTATTCTTTTTACCAGGTATTTCTTCAACTAATTTTGGCACAAGATAACCAGGAAGTGTTGCAAGAAGTTCTTTATGTATGAGTTTGGCTTGTTTGTTTGACACTTGAAAATGCGCAGCGCCTTGGACTTTATCCAATTGATTTAAGTAATAGGGGAGAATGCCAAACTCAAATAAGCGATGAGAAAGATTGGCAAGAGCTGTGCTGTTATCGTTAATGCCTTTTAACAAGACACTTTGATTTAATAAAAGTGTTTGTGTTTGTGAAATTCTATTTAACACAGGTTTTAAGTCATCTCGCAGTTCTTGCGCATGATTACTGTGTAAAACCATAACTTTCTTAAGGCTAACGTCTTTTAACCAATTGAGAAAATTTTCTGTTATTCGTGTCGGAGAAACTAAAGGTGTTCGCGTGTGAATGCGTAAGGTTTTAATGTGAGGTATAGTGTGAAGCTGAGTGGTTAAATTGTTTAAAACTTTTGTTGAAAGCATCAAGGGGTCGCCACCACTTAAAATCACTTCATGAACATCTTGATTATTATTGAGGTATTCTATTGCCTTTTTCCAATTTTGAGCCGATGCACTGTTTTGCGAGTAAGGAAAACTCCGACGAAAGCAATAGCGGCAATTAATTGCACACGTGCCTGTGGCAATTAGCAGCACTCGCCCATGGTACTTGTGAATAACACCTTTGGTTTTTTTAGCGTGTAAATCGCCGACAGGATCATTTGAAAAATCATCCGTCTTGAGAAGCTCAAATTGACTTGGCATGACTTGCATCAATAAAGGATCACTGGAGTTGGAAAAATCAATATTATTTTTAAAGTAACGGGGAATGTGAAGCCGAAATAAATCTTCACTTTTTGGAGAATAACTCCTTTGTATGGAAAAATCTTCAGTCTTTACGTGATTTCTACTGTTTTGACGCCAAGTTTGCTTTGTCATGAATTGTTAATTATTAAAACTAATGGCGAAGTTTACCATTTTTTAATTTATAATCCTGTTTTTTTTATCAACATACCATCAATGAAAAACCCACTCGTTTTAATTATTCTCTTTTATTCAACTATTATACAGGCACTTTCTGTGGAAACTTATTCAATATCTCAAGACAAAAAAACACTGGCACTTGCTTATGACGATTCGGTTATTCGTTTGTACGATTTGACCAGTGGGCAATTATTACATGAGCTTCAAGCACATGAGAATAGCATCCAAACCATGCAGTTTAATAAGGATGGTAGTCGCTTGATTTCAGGTGATTGGGGTGACTATGCCATTATTTGGGACGTAGAAACTGGTGAAATCATAAAGAAGAAAAACATGGGTGAAACGGTAATGCATGCCATTTATTCAGCAGATGATAACTACTTGGTTGTGGCAATCGATGAAGCTCCTTTAACGATATACGATTCTAACTTGAAAAAGAAAAAAAGTGAGTATGCAATTAATGACCGCATCCAAGTCTCACCCGACAAAAAATATTTAGCTGGTCAACGCATGTATTCACCCAATGAAGAAGGTGATGCAGTTATTGTGGTTGATTTAGTTTCTAATAAAAAGATGATTGAAATCCCAGAGGATTCCTATGATGATGAGATTTACTTTAACAAAGATGGCTCCATCGTAGTGATCCGTGATTTTTCGTCTTTCCATGTATGGGATGTTAAAAACAATAAAAAAATTGGATTTATTGACACGCAACTCGATGTGGATGAATCCTTAATTAACCCAATTAAGAATTGTGGTTGACGGGTGCAAACAAAGTTGAAATTTGGGATTATAGAACACAAAAGATGATTCATTCTTTTGATGTAAAAGGATTTGATGTTGATGAGGTTAGTGCCATTGCTTTTTCTCCTGATGGAAAAATAGTGGCTCTATCAGTTTGGTTAGATTCTGATACTAGTGTGGTGGTGATTTTTGATACTGAAAATTATAAAAAACAATGGCAAATTGAACCGATGAGCAAGCAAACCTTCTCTATGGAATTTATTGACAACCAAAGTCTATTCCTCAATTCTTCTTATCCCCTTGAAATTTGGGACATTAAAACTAAGAAACTTAAACATTTATTGACTAAAACAGGTTCGCAGACAGATAAAAGCATGCAGGATATATTCCGTACAGAATTTAGTGCTTATCGTTTTGAAGGCAGTATAAATGGTATAGATGCGGATGGAAAAGGCAATATAATCCTCACCGGTACGGGCAGTGACAATGGTTCTATAGCTTTGGATGATAAAGGGCAGCTCGACAAAATATTTCAAAATAATTACAGTACAGGCTACGATGCTCGTTATTCTCATGACGGTAGTTTGGCAGCATTTGCTTACCATGGTGAACATCTGCTCATTTATAATACTTTAGATGGTAGTTTATATGTGCAACTAGATATTGGAGGTGTTCCCAGTGGCTTTAGAATTGTTAAGTTTTCAGATGACGATAGTTTGCTTGCTGTTGGATCAGATGATGGCAGTGTTTATATTGTTGATGTTAAGGCAAAGAAAACCATCAAACACATAGAGTTTTTTAATAAAGACGAATACAGTGAAGGCACTTTTTCTTTGCAGTGGCTAAATAAAAATAAGTTGTTGGTTGGCACCTTAGAGTCTGTTTTTGAATTAAATGTTGCCACAGAAAAATTTAAAAAGATATGGGAGACAGGTGCAACCGCTCTACAGGTTTATGTTGAGAACAATCAAATTAAATATATTGCGGTTGGTCAATACGAGGATGACTTGATTTTACTTAACAAAGACTATAAAAAAATCAAGTCATCAGAGCAAACAGGTGTTGGTCGATTAGCCACAACAGTCAATGGTGAAAATATCATTGCCCTAACGGATTACAATACCATTATTTGGAATCTTAAAACAAATCAAATAAAAGAATGTGGTCAAGCGCAGGAGGGTTTGTGGGCAATGGCTTACGATGCCACTAAACATCGAATTTATGTTGGTGGTGATGAAGGCAAGGTTCACGTCTATGATGAAAGTTGCCAGGAGTTAAATTGAACATGAAAAAATATATTTTGCTCTTAATAGCGGCACAAACAAGTTTTGCTGCCAATGATATACAATTCAAAACTCAATTAAGTGACCAGCAACTTGAAGAACACGTCACAATTAGCATAGATGGTAAAGTCATTTGCAAGTTGGATGCGAAAAGTGGCTTTTTTGGTTTAATTAAAGCCGAAGATAAATGCAGTTTTCAACCCACTAAAAAAGTGTATAAGTATAAGATTAAAGGAAATTTAAAGCTGGAAGATGAAAAAGACCTTTATCAAGGGGCAGGAGAGGGCATAATTATTAATTATTACTCAGAATTTGAAAAGCTCAATGAAGCGAAAAACATGGGTAAGTTGTTTGAATATTATGATGCTGGGATAAAGGCAATTAATAAAGAATTGCCCATAAGCAAGCAATTAAAGCCGTTAATATTTGCGCATAAAGAGAGCAAACAAGCCGTTGAAAAATACTCTGCAGAGCATTCAGTAACCTTACCAAAAGATTACGTAAAAATGATAACTCAATACGGTTATCCGCAGAATATTGACACCTTTATCCCATTAAATAAACAAAAATCCATTGCCGATGTGTACCTGAAAGATTACGACTACCCAAGTCAGTACGTCAACAAACACGCAGGTGTTGAGAAAAATCATGCTTTTTTTCATGATTTTGATGTTTATTATGTATTTCATAACCAAACAGCAGAGTTTTGTGGTGAGCCTATGATTGATTATACCATTATGACCGAAGGGGATTATTTTCCAATTGATGTCAATAAGCTCGAGAGTAAAGAAAAATGTGGCAGTTTTTTTGAATTTTTAAAAGAACAAGTCGTCGAGGGTTTTATCGATAATATTAACCGTTCCTTTGAAGATTTAAATATTCTGCCAGTTTACCGCAATAGCACTTTGGAAGCCGATTTGAATTATAACTGGGGAGATGAAGAGAATACCTTAGAGTATTATTTTGAATACAATGATGTTTTTTATTGAACGGTGAAGACAGCTAAATCGTTAGCAAAAAATAGTGTGCTGTTGTAGTTTTTTCTAATTTCTTTTATCGTTTGTTGTTCATTGCCTAAAGTACGATTCATGCGGTGAGATAATATTAATTTATCCGTACCAATGTTTTTTGCAATTTTGCCAATTTGAGAAGGGCGCATGTGCAATGATTGAGCAATTTCCCCAGCATTTTCTGGTATCGCATTATGGGCTATAAATAAATCTGTTTTAGCTAAATCGAGATTCTCAAAACCTTTTCCATTTGTGTCACCGCTAAAAACCACTGTTTTGCCACAAAGTGTGATTACGTAGGCAAAAGCTGGGATTGGACCATGTTGAACTTGAATGGCTTGGATAGTGAAATCATCTGTCGCAATTAAGTTTTGTAACTTTTTTGTGTCTTTTAATACATGCGGAATTAACTTATACTCATTGGATTGCTTATCATCATATTAACCCTGCTAGATATTACCGCTCAATTTATGCAGCATAAGAAATTTTAGGATGCTTAAAATAAGATATCACTCTTTGCGGTTGATTTTGTATATCCGTCATGTGTTTTTGCATCTTAATT